>Ga0255052_10001126_pt1 | contig 20452 bp, 23 predicted proteins | sample JV7_2_21_MG_FD_188632 | JGI IMG/M metagenome (GOLD analysis project Ga0255052, IMG submission 188632) | Seawater microbial communities from Jervis Inlet, British Columbia, Canada - JV7_2_21 | ecosystem: Environmental > Aquatic > Marine > Inlet | place: Canada: British Columbia | collected... | reverse complement strand
CAGGTTCAGGCTCTTCGGGTTCCTCCTCAATCGGAACTTCCTCTTCTTCCGCTGTTTCTACAACCTCTACTTCTTCCGCTTCTTCTGATGCCTCTACCTCTTCCGCTGTTTCTGCAACCTCTACTTCTTCCGCTTCTTCTGATGCCTCTACCTCTTCCGCTGTTTCTGCAACCTCTACTTTTTCCACTTCTTCTTCTTCAACAATCTCATACTCATCGATGTTCTCGAGAACGCGCCCGTCCTCGTCAACAAATACTTCCTCAATGACAGTCTCGTACTCCTCATCCTCTTCTTCAACATCTTCCTCTACAACTTCTTCAGCTTCCGTAATTGCACCCTCTGTAGCTGCTTCTGTGAATTTCAGAAGCTCTGAAGCAGGGAGATCTGGAAGAGCAACTCCAACATATTGTGAAGCGGCCGTCATCAATATTCTAAGCATCTCGTCTCTACGAGCAATATCAATTGCCACCATAGGATAAGTGGGAATACCTAGTATTTTTTGGACTACTTCTGGTTTCATCGCTGTCGGTTTGTCCTGCTTGTTCGCCATGGCAAAGACTGGAACCTTAGGAGCATCGCGCTTTATCAGTTTCAGAATGTCCTTGCTAATTATTACGTTTCTTAGAGTCGAATCGCTGACTAGAAAAATCACATCAGCACCATGGAAGTAGAATCTCCATAGTGTACGGAACCGCTCCTGACCTGCAAAATCCCAAAGCACAAGAGAATAATTACCAAAACGTATGTTTTCTACTGTTTCAAGATTGAGCGCTATCGTTGGAACATATTGGAGTGGCGGAGTATCACCAAGAAGTAGGTGAAGTGTTGTGGTCTTGCCAACACCACCCTCTCCAACAAGAGCGATTTTTAGCCTAGTAGTGACTGATGGTTCAATTAGCTTTTCATAGTTTTCTACAATACCCTCTATTCCTTTCTTTTTGAATGTCTTATTGAGAGCCTTAAGAGCTTGGTCCATCTTTTCGTAGATGTTACTTTCATCTTCTCCCTTATCTGTGACGAAGACTAGAACAGAATCTTCAATCCAATCTTTTCCTAGGAACTTGTGATCTCCAATTATCAAAGGTAACTCGGTGATCTCGTCATGCTCCGATCTCAGTTCTTCTCTGGTTGAGATGAATTCATTCAAGATTTTTTCCGCCACTTCTACGGGCCAGTACTGTGAAGACGCGATGATTTTGCGAGTTGATATGCGTATGAGGAGGGTATTATGAATCACGTCAATATCACCAGATTCGTTCAAAGCGAGGAATTTATTTTCACAAGCTAAATTATTACTAAATTATTAATTTATGAATAGATTAAGTTGTTCCGTGTGTGTATTTTGATGTTCCGGGCACCTATTTCTCATACCAGAGGATATAATGTTGTACCGGGGAGCTCCCGATGCGAACCCTCCACATCCTTGGATATCATCCTAACAATGATTATCGTGGGAAGTTGTCTCTCAGCAGTCGTAGATGATGATGGACCATTTCCATTTGCTTTGGATCATCAGGTGTCTTCTCAAGATCCGTAACAAGTGTCTGTAGGAAATATTCGGGGAAGAAGAGTCGTACACGGATGTCATTGAGTAAGAATAACCATTTGTCGTACTCGCCTGATGCACCCTTCCTTCTTTTCTCGGAAATGACTCTGAACTTCTTTAGAGTCTGAACTGCTTGTTTCAATTCTTTCGGTGGAATTGCGAGAGTCGCTTCTAACTCGGAGATGTTGACGGGTCTTCGCCTAAGCTCACTTAGTGTGTCATAACAGTCTGGATCGGCCAATACTTGCGCGACTGATACTGTGTCCTCAGGTGTTTTTTGCCACTCAGTGAGAAACTCAAGCACTTCAGACTTGTATTCTGCGGCAAGTTCGGGATCAAGGACACTGCTAGCAGACTCCATAGACACAAGCGGAGGAGCACGAAAGACTTCAAGGTCTTTAATCATGAAAACACATGTTCTGCCAATTTCATCAACCCACTCGGTCTTTACTAAGCCAAGCTCCTCAAAAGGAGCCATGATTGAATCAACACTGACACTTGGCAAACCTGTGACCATCTTCAACCATTCTTCAAGTTCTTCCTTGGAGATTCCACCCTTCCACAGTTTCGGAAATACAGCACGAGAAACCTCGTCTGAGAATAGTCGAGCAAGGCGTGATTCATCAGTCATTCCTGCAAGTCGTATGATTCTACGATATGTATTATCGACCTCGGCCTGTAGTTCAGCATCAGTCATAGCCACGACAGCATTTGTAAGCGGAGTGACAATGGAGGTGATAGCAGCCTCGTACATCTTTGGATCTTCGGAGGTTGTGAGTAGGAGTGAAACACAATATTGTTCCTCTTCTCTCACAATTCCAGTGTAATAAGAGGCAACACTATACTCCTCGCCTCCGATTCGAACACTTAGCGATGAGAATCCCGCAGTGGCGTCCCCCATGGCGTGTGACGTGAAGATACGCATAATTTCTGTATTGAGGTCTTCTTTGTAATAGTCCGCAAAGTCCCCAGGAACCTTTGCCTTAAGGACGGCGCCTATCTTTGAGTCCCAATCTATGAGTAACATCGCAACGGGCATTTTACTACTCTCCTAGTCCCAATTGATTGTTCGCGTAAAGCCAGAGTATGTAACGTTGCTGGAACCCAATATTAAAAAGCTTGTCTTATTTCGATTCGGGAATGAGATATTTCGACCAATTCAGCGCTTTTTAGATGGGAGTTTAGGGTTTCAGAGAGGTTCTGAATCAGGTTTTTCTATAAATCTTATGATGATTTTGTGAATCTCATCCACAACTTGATCTAGTGGGTTCATAGAGTCAATTATTTCGAACGTTGCATTATCATCCTTAAACATCTCAAGGTAGTTTTGACGAACTTTGACAAGCCGGTCAAGTTTTTCAAATTGAAGGTTAGCTTTGCCAGTCCTTCTAGTTGCACGTTCTAGGCCAATTTCAGCAGGAACATCAAGAATGAACACTATATCAGGTTCTGGAGCACATATTTTCTCACGATTTATTTGAAGGATTTCTCTCCAGTGAAAGTCCAAGACTGTTGATTGGTAGGCACCTGAGGCAAAGAAATAACGGTCCAAAAGGACTATCTTTCCTTCTTCGAGGGCTGGTTGGATCTTATTGGCAATATGCCACTCACGATCCTTGGTATAGAGCTCAAGTTCTTCTTCCGCTGTCAGTTCGCCGCCTGGAGACCTCTCTCTAATCTCCTTCCCCCACTGACTCTCATGTGTGGGTTCTCTCAGGCGAACTACATCATAGTTCTCGGATCGAAGAATCTCAGTGAGTTGTTCGCATGCACAAGTCTTCCCTGACCCATCTATACCCTCCAAGACAAAAAGATAGCCAATGTTTGACTTGGGTTCATTCAAAGAATGGTTTCTCCTGAGATACCTAACGAATTCTCTCCGCATCGATGCGGTATTAGATGCTTCGGTTTCTCTGTGAAAGAAGAAACACTTAATTGTGAATGTCGTAGGATAGGTTAACCTATCCTAGGAGAGTGTGAGATGGACCGTCGTGAATGTTGGTTGGTTCTCGTGATATTCTCACTCGTGATCGTGAGCATACCTACCAACACACAGGCAGAAAGTGCCCCAGATGTGATTCTCGCGGCGGATGATATCGCTCTCACCATAGACTTTGGTAACGGAACCAACCTGCAATACAGTAACCTTACAGGTTCCACAGTTCTCGAGGTGACCTCTTCTATTTTTGATATTGCAGTGGAGTGGTATGGACCATTTGCATATGTGAGAGGAATAGAGGGATTGGTTGGAGCTGGAGAATACGGATGGCAATATTGGGTGAATAATGTATTTGCATCTAGTGCAGTTAATCTCTATACACTCGATGCGGGGGACCACCTACTATGGAGGTATTCAGCACCTGTTCCGCAATCCCAGGAAGATCCAACATTATTACCAGGAGTTGTTGTTGTGGCAGCTTCAGGATTTGGATTCATTGCCATTGTCTATGTTCAAACTAAAAGGAGATTACATTAAGATGAGAAGAAGAATTACTCTAGTATTTGTCGTTATACTCTTCATGTTTTCGATGAGTAGCACGCGGGCGGTAAATGGATACAGCTCGGAAATTCAGATTGGTAGAATTGTTACATGGCAAATTGAATCTGCTCCAGTAGATGCTTTCAATATGTATTATACTGGTGGAGGGAATTGGATTGCTCAGAATGAATCAACTATTATTTTTGCTATCGATTCATTTGATGAAGATGTTCTTGGCTATCTCACTATTGGAAACGTATCAGTTCTCACCAATGATACAGATATCGCAAAGGATCTGACACTTGGTGTGTGGGGTACGCCTACTCAATGGTGGCCTGGATTAATCGTCAATGTTGGTCAGAGTAACATAGAGAGCTTGAACGCATCGGCTTATGCATCTGCTGAGCGAGTTTCTGGAAACTATCTGAATGGAACAATGATAACAAGTTACGAAACGATCAATGCAAATAATGAACAACATGAATGTATTGTCTTTGATTATGACCAAGACCCAACTGGTTTTGGTGAACCACAGAGGACTCACCTAGCCTATTCTCTGGAAACGGGTGTTTTAATTGAGGTAAACACAAGCTATTCTTTTGGCACACCATACGAACTTGCGTTTAGATATGCAGGCTTTGCACAAATCACAGTTGTAGATTTGATTGCAGATTGGGGAACCATCATCACTCTTTCAGGAGTTATGGGAGGCGTGGTTCTTGCAGTGATAATCCTGGCATATGTCAAATTGAGTAGAAAGAAGTAAACAATAAGGAAGAAGCGTGATGTGGTCTTACAGGTATCGAAGAGGAATGAGTGATAGTAGGTGGGTTTCCATCACTGCTATCATGACAGCTCTTGCACTTGTTGGAAACTATGCACTAGTGGCGGTTCCAAATCTCGAATTAGGATCGAGTATCCTGTTTGTGACAGCATACATTTTTGGACTGCAGATGGCAATCTGGTCAACTCTCATTATGTCGCTACTATTCGGAATCATCAATCCTTGGGGAGGATTCATCCCGCAGATTTGGCTTTCTCAGGTCATCGGATGGTTCTACATAGTGGCGACTGGTGCTATCATGGGAAGATTTGGTAAGAATGGAAAAAGATTGGAACCAAGAAAATGGGAGCTTGCAATCACTGGAGCTTTCGTCACATTCATTTTCGAACAGGTAACAAATATTGGATACTCAACAACCTTTGGGGTTCCTTTCATTCTAGCTGTGACTGCTGCAATCCCTTTCACAATTCTGCATATCTTTTCCAATGCAATAATATTCTCACAGGTTGTACCAAAGTTAGATTCAGCGCTTTCAAAACAGCTCAAAGGGCTTATCTGGAATACTGAGTCTGAACAAGACATCTTAGATACTAAGAGTATAATGGAAATTGAACTAGAAGAATATGGAGAGAAGTAAGTTTGACATGGAAAGATGAGTTCATCAACCTCTCGCAACCTGCGGATGGACGAGTTGCTCCAGCATTCAAACCTCATCATGCTGCTGTGGCTCTAATACTGATTGGTAGAGAACAACCCCTAGGAAGGTATGAGCTCTGTGGAAAGATGTCAATTGGAGAGGGAAGTGCACGGACATTACTAAAGCGTCTCACTGAAGCAAACTACATCGAACCTGAGGGAAAACAAGGACAAAAACTCACACCAAAGGGAAACAGGTTGTTTGAAGAGGTTTCCAAAGCGATTCCGATCAGTCTATCACTTGACATCAGGAGTCTAGTAATGTATGAACATGCGCATGCAAGTCTCGTAAAGCGAAAAGCCTCAATAGTGACCGATGGGATTAGACAGAGGGATGAAGCAATCATCCAAGGCGGATATGGAAAAGCTGGAGCCACAACTCTGATTCAAAAGTCTATCCGACTGGTAATGCCTCCGGATGATTTCCATGTATTACTCGAGTATGAAGCAGAAACAATTCTTATCATTGAGAGTTTGAAACCCGAAGATGGGGATGTAATCGTTATCGGCTCAGCTGATGATCCAAACCTTGCCCGAGAAGTTGCTATGGCTTCAGTCATGACATTATTCAATGAGGGGTGAGTATGCAGTCCGACCTTTTCGGGAATGTTCCAGAGATTGTCATAGATGTGCATGAAACTGGCGGAAAAAGGATGAATTCCGTAAAACATCTCATGTCAATGTTAGACAAGGAGAATATCACTTACGTTGTTGAGAAGATACCAATTGGAGATATTCTGGGGATGGATGGAATCGCAATTGAACGAAAGACTGTCAGTGATTTAGTGAACACACTGAAAGGGAGTAGTTCCGGAGTCCCGCGTTTTTCCAAACAAATGGACGCTCTTGTTGAGTATGAGAAACCGTACGTTTTGATAGAGAACATTCTCGCAATTCGTAGAGATCCCATGAAGGGTTGTGTCTATGTTCCCTTTTCATCAAAGCAGACCAAGGGAAAACCATTCTTTGTTACAATGGAGAGAGCCAACTACATTCACCCAACTGCTCTAGATGCTTTGATTGATAGCATCCGTGAGAGAGACATCCAGGTGATTGAAGGTTTCAATGCATTGCACTCTGCCGGCCTCATCTATGGAATACTTGTAGGTGACAACAAGGACCGAAAAAAGAAAGGACAGAAACTCCCAGTCATCCGGACACGAAAGGGATTGAACTCGGTGAATGACGAACAGGAGTTCTTCATCGCAGGATTTCCCGGGGTCAATGTTGTTCGTGCCAAGAGCATACTTGCGCGCTTTGGTTCACCCCAGGACGCTATTCTTCAGATTGATGACTGGGGGAAGATACCAGGAATTGGTCCAAAGACCATTGCCTCTGCTAAGAAATTACTTTTCTCTGATTATGAGATAGACGAAGCAGACACCTCTGGCAATGACGAGAATGCTTCAGAATCTTGAAATTGCCAGCTCACAAGTTTTAAAAGAAGTCACTATTCTATGGGTATAGAATAGGTGATAGATATGGGCGAAGTAAGAGTCGCAATAGCTGGATTAGGAAATTGCGCAAGTGCGCTGATTCAAGGCACACATTATTACAGAAACTCAAGAGCAGATGAGGAAGTACCAGGTCTAATGCATGTAGATTTTGGTGGTTACTTTCCAAAAGATATCAAATTTGTAGCTGCATTTGAGGCAAACAGGAAGAAGATTGGTCTTGACATTGCTGAAGCCATATGGGTTGAACCAAATTGTTGTGTGAAATTCGCACCAGACGTTCCAAAGACAGGCGTCAAAGTACTTCCCGGTCCGATATCCGATGGTGTGGCCCCTCACATGCGAGAGTCCTTCTTTGCTTATGATGAGAATGAGATGGAATCGGTTGAACTCGTAGAGGAGCTAAAGAAAACAAAAGCTGACATGTTGGTATCATACCTTCCAGTCGGAAGTGCAGAGAGCTCGAGGATTTACGCAAAAGCAGCCCTCGATGCTGGAATCGGCTATATCAATGCAATTCCAGAGTTCATTGTTTCAGATCCCAAATCACCTCTCGCGCAAGCATTCGAGAAAGCAGGTATTCCTTGTGCAGGTGATGACATCAAGAGTCAGCTCGGTGCAACAATCCTCCATCGTGTTCTCGCACAACTCTTCGATAAGAGAGGTCTGATTCTTGAGAACACCTATCAGCTAAATATTGGAGGCAACACAGACTTCGAAAATATGCAAGTAGAAGATCGCCTTAGCTCAAAGAGAATCAGCAAGACCGAGGCAGTAACCAGTTGTGTTGACTATGAACTACCTACTAAGATAGGGCCAAGCGACTACGTACCCTTCTTAGATGACAATAAGGTCTGTTACATCAGTATTAGGTCCAGAGCCTTTGGTGACCTTCCACTCGATCTTGACCTTAAACTCTCAGTTCAAGACTCACCGAATAGTGGAGGAGTTATCATCGATGTTGCCAGAGCAATCAAGATTGCCTTAGATAGGGGTATTGGAGGAGAGCTTTCAAGCATAAGCTCTTACAGCTTCAAACACCCTCGCTATCAAATAGATGACTTCGAAGCAAGAAAACACGTTGATGAGTTCATCGAAGGTAAGCGCGAACGCTAATCTATAATATTAATGTGAGTCAGCCTAGCTATAGACTAGGCTGATTCTATCCTACTCAAATCGCTGTGAAGCTCTTGACAGCACTTTCGTCAAGTTTCTGCAGAACTTCAACAAGAAGCTGAACTGCATTCTCAACATCTTCGATATCGAGCATACCATTATGTGAATGGATGTATCGAGTTGGAATTCCCAAGAACAATGATGGAGCTCCCATACCTGCAAGATGAATCTGACCGGCGTCAGTTCCCCCAGATTTCAGGAAAGCAGGTTGATGTCGAATTTCCTTCTCTTCCGCAATTTTCAAAGCAAACTTACGAAATCGCGGATTTGGAATCATAGACCCATCACCTGCTGAGATTGCAACACCTTTTCCCATCTTTTGTACTAAACCTTCGGATCCTGGAGAATCACCGGAAATATCAACATCGAGTGCAAACCCAATGTCCGGTTTTATCAACTGAGCTGAGGTTTTAGCACCACGTAGTCCAACTTCTTCTTGAACAGTCGAAACGAAATAGACAGTGTTTGGAAGTGAGATGTTATTCTCAGAAATCCTACGTAAAGCTTCTAGAGCAATAAACACACCAATGCGATCGTCAAAAGCTTTTGCGACTGCAAGTGTCACTTCACGTGTTTCTTCTTTCACATCCTTATCGTCTTCTTTCTTCTTCTCCTTACGGGTTCTCTTCATAAGTCGGAAGTCAGCACGTGGAACTGCAGGATCTCCAACACGTATTCCGAGTTTCTTGACCTCCTCGACTGAAGAACATCCAATATCGATGTACATCTTATCTTTCGTAACAACCTTGTTACGCATCTCTGGTGTCAATACGTGTGGTGGAGGTGCACCAATGACACCAATGATCTTTTCATCACTTTCAGATGGACGAATGACAACCTCTTGTGTCAGCAGTGTTTGATCCCACCAACCGCCAAGCTGATGAAACTGTAGATAACCATCTTTCTTGATATTAGTGATTACGAACCCAATCTCATCAATATGCCCTGCAATCATGATTTTGGGACCGCTATCTCCTATTTTGAAGATGAGCGAACCAATACCGTCTTGGAGTACTTCGACCCCAAATTTCTTAGCGTATTCAAGTGCTACCTTTTGAGCTTCTTGCTCGTGACCACTAGGCCCAAAAGCATTACAAAGATTCTCAAGGAGCTTCAAATCAAGTTTTGAATCTGTCATGCAACTCACTTCATGTACTATGGAATACATATTGTACAAGAATATCTGCTCTTTAGCGGTTTTGGTATAAGCAGAAGATTATGAAACTAAATTACAACTTAGATAGACTGCTCTTAGCAAGTAGATTAAACGCCTCTTCGACATTCATGCCTGTCAGTGCACTTGTTTCAAGATATCCTGTTAAGTTGTTCTCGCGAACGAATTCCATAGCCATCTCACTAGTTATCACTCTATGCTCAACTAGATCAACTTTGTTTGCAAGAAGAATAATAGGAATACGTTCTCCAAGTGCATCCTCTGTTTCTTTGATCCATTTTGGTAACTCAATCCAGGTGCTTTTTCGCGTAGTGTCGAAAACAAGTAATGCACCTTTAGATCCTCGATAATAACTACCTCTAATGAAATCGAACCGCTGCTGTCCCGCTAAATCCCAGACTAGCATCTTAACAACTACACTGCGACCATTTGCAGCTTCCACGGTAACAGTCTTGACTGCAAATTGGGAACCAATTGTAACAATGTATTCTTCAGTGAACTTATGAGTGAGAAAACGATTTACGAGAGCAGTCTTTCCGCTTCCGCCAGGTCCAATCATGACTACCTTTCGCATGTAGTCAAATCCACCGCTACTCAAGTTTTCACCTCGCCCGCTGTAACAGACTTTCTGCTCAGATTACTAGAATCACTTAGGGTGGGTCACACTGCTCCACCCGTAGGGTCCCATGTTCGAAGTTAGTTCTACCGCTTTTATCCTTTTATGGGTTCAATGCCGCGGGGTGTGTGAACATCTATGGGTTTTGGGGAGGTTGGCGCGGTGATGACCAAATGTGGTAGCGATTTATATCCGGTATTACATGGTGAACACCTACCTTGAGGGATAGCTAGTGAAACTTGTCACAGTGAAAATGAGCTACATCTACGTGAATGGACTCGATAAACTTGTGGAGATTGGTATGTATCCATCAAGAAGTGAAGCAATCAGGGTCGCTATTAGAGATCTACTACGGCGAGAACTCTGGCCAGCTGATGGAAGCCCAATCACTATGAACCGGGAGAAAGAATAATTCTGATTTTGTGCACACAAGACACATTAACACAAATGCTCTGGAAAAGTCGTTAACAGCGCCTATGCAGGAAGGACACTGATTTGAACCTCAGAATATTTTTCAAGAGCGTAAAGTTCGCATTCAGAGCCAGAGTTAGAGTTTTGGCCTTTATCCTAATCTATGCAATTCTTTTCATCATAGTATCGAAAGGTCTGACAACGGATCCTAGTGCATGGCTCACATATATTGGAATAGCGTTTCTTGTTGCTACAATATACGCGATATTAATCTCACAATTCAGACGACGGGATATTTCAATCTTCAAGTGTATTGGATGGGATAATAACAATGTCATGTTATTAATGGTTGGAGAGGTTGTACTAGTTTCATTCAGTGCATTTCTAGTTGTCTTCCAACTTAGCATAGAGATCATTGGGTTCATAGGATACTTCGGAGCATCAGCACTCTTGACTGCTATTCAAGATTTAATCTATGTAAGTCCATCCTCGATGGTAGTGACACTGCTTGTGATTGTTTTGGCTCAAATACCAGGTTTGGTACTATCAATGTACAGAGCGACGAAAATACCTCCGATGAGGGCGTTGAGGGAGGAATAGAACATGGTTGGACCGTTAATTCAACTTGAAGATGTGAACAAAGAGTATGGTAAAGGTAAGAATACTGTAGCGGCTATGAAAGATGTAAGCCTTGAGATTTCAGCTGGAGAATTTGTTGCTGTAATCGGACCGAGCGGTTGTGGAAAATCAACTTTGCTCCATGTTATGTCCGGTCTTGAGGCTCCTTCATCAGGACGCGTTCTTGTCGATGCTGTTGATGTCACGTTAATCAGTGAGAGAGATCTCCCAAAGGTTCGTGCCCAGAAGATTGGTTTTGTATTCCAGTCATTCCTTTTAGTAGAACATCTCACAGCTTATGAGAATATTGAGGCGGTTCTATGGCCCAGAGATGATATGACAAAACAAGAACAAGAAGAGAGAACACTTGCCGTGCTCCGTGAAGTGGATATGCTTGAGAGACGTGATCACTTTCCAAAGCAACTATCTGGTGGAGAACAGCAGCGAGTAGCCATTGCGAGAGCACTCGTCAATTCACCGCCTATATTGTTCTGTGATGAGCCCACTGGAAATCTAGATAGTAAGACCGGAGAAAACATTCTCAAGATAATCGCTCAACTCAACAAAGAGAAGAATATGACTGTCGTTCTTGTCACACACAACGACGACATTGCTAAGTTCGCCAAAAGAACGCTAAACATGAAAGATGGAGTCATAAGATAACACATACAGCCCAATTTGGAGACTTGACCAAAGTGCAGCAGTCTGACTGCCAAGAACAAGAAAAGCTTGCAGAAGAAATGGCGGACTGCGGTAAGAATATTGAGGCTATGGCACTTTTCCAAAAAGTGGGTGACTGTTGGAATAATTGGGAATCATTCTCCAAGGCAGCTCTTGCGTATGAACGAGCTTATGAACATGGAATGTTAGCTCATCATTTCGAAGAAGCAGCGCTGATAATGACAAACGCGGGCGCAGCGTGGATCAAGTACGGTGAGCACGAGAAGTTCGAGATCACCTATCAAATTGCTGCTCAAGCCTATGTTTCAGCAGTAGAGAAAAAGAAAGATCCATACCTCTTGTTGGATGGCTCATTTTGTGCGATCATAGGAGGAGACATTGACCTAGCAAGACAATTGGTTGACGCAGTTATTAGTATCACAAAAGGTGAAATCACAGGCCTCATTGACTTAGCACTGATGCTGATGGAGTATCGTTTTGGTGATGCCAACAAAATGATGGAAGCCGTTTTAGCAAGTGAAATCAATCGACAAGACCTTGGAAAACTAAGACGTTCCTTCGAACTTGTTCTTGCAGGATTCATTCGCACCTCCCTAGAATCAGAAGCTGCGGTGACAATTGCGAGTCTTGAGGAAAGTACGGGATTAGACTACAAGCAGTTGAAGAAACTGATTGTCCGAGCGATTGAGAAGGGGTATATTCCAGCCTATCTCGACGAAGTTTCAGATGAGTTGGTTATTGATAGTGATCGATTTGATATTTCTTCACTTGCAACGAGAAGAAGACCAATACTCAGCAGAGACTTGGATGATCCAGGCGCATGGGATATTGACCTTGACGAGAAGTGATTGGAACTGGATGCAATCTCCTTACGTATCCCTTAGAAAACGTTTTTAGTACCATTGCTGAACCACACAATTACCCCGCCCGATTATTAGGTGGAACTACAAATGGCTGAAGGGCTGAAATGGCTGCAGTGTCCCGTGTGCAAAGAGTCAATCTATTGGGAGATTCCTTTAGGTGAGTTGAAAAAAGTCAAGCGGTTTCCAGTTCCAGTTGTTGTAAAACATAATAATCACTATCTTGTCTGCTATCTAGATAGTCACCATCAACTCGCAGATACTGAAGTCGCGATTGCTGGTGTAGAAGGTAAGGAAAAGAAATAGCTGCTTTTCAAACTCGTTCATCTCTGAAAAAAGAGATGTCATTCGATTCCATTATCCATTGCCCACTCGAGTACGCGAGCGGCTTGCGCGCTTGCCATTCCCCAGGATCGAAGGTTAAGTATTAGATTTCTAATACCTGTAATCCAGTCATCTAGAAGATCCTTTATTCTAATCTTGATAATTGGATCATCGTCTTGATTATATACAGGCAGAATCAAGTCCACCAGGCTTTGTGATAAGACTAAGATTGTTTCAAGTCTGGCAATCCACTCTTCTCTTGGCAATCCTGTCAGGGTCTGAGCTACAGCAAGATGATAGTCATATTGCGCAGTGAAGTATCTCAGTCTCCAGCTTAGTACCTCAACAAGCAGTGTCTTGTGGGCGGTGCTTGGTGCTGTTTTGATGAGTAAACTTAGAAAACGTTGGGTCATCTCATCAGCGGACTGGCTTGCGTCAAAGTAGAGTGCCATAGCTCGCTGATATTCTTCATTTGAAAGACATTCGTTTGCTCGACCTACACTCTCCTTGAATCTTTCTAGCAAAGCGCGGGTTGATGCTCCCTCTACGTCTTCCAAGTATTTTTTCACCTCTTATTCACGATTTCCAAAATAGACTACTTCATTTGGTATCTAAGGCACTGACCCTGAATGGCTTTTAACTCAATATGATGTTTTGTGGTTTCTATTCATCAAGTCCAGATAGTGGTGGAGGGTGGTTCACCTTGTATTCCTCCTCAGACAGAGTCCAATTCATAAACTCCTTACTTGGTGGCTCCAGTTGATACAGGTCTTCCCTATTGGCCTCATACGTGTGATTATCAAGCCCTGCAAGCTCAGCCAGGGTAAGAATGCAATTTCCCGCACGTTCTGATGCCTTGATTAGAGGATCAAAATATTTCTGCCAGTTCGAATCCCTGAGAAGATGATGGTCAATTACTAGTGTTGGAATTGTTGATGCTAGTGAAACAAGTGAAGCGAGCGCTCTTTCTTTCTCAGACTTTAGAAAACGCGATAGATATACTGGGGGACCACCAACAATCGCTAATTCCGGGTCCAAGGATAAGATATATTGTAGTGTATTTCGGTCCAAGGGACCTTGCACATCTGGAGCGAAGAGAAATCGTTTCTCCGAATAATCGATTATTGTAGCAATAACGTAACCAAGACGAGTATCAGCTGGACCATGAGGCAATGGATGAGAAAAAGTGACTCTAGTGTTCCCAAACTCAAAGACTCTGTTGTCAGACCATTCTATCCTTGTGACTATATCTTTCACATCCTTTTCAAAATAGAATCCACGTCGTCTTTGCGATGGATTGATAGTTTCACGATTGTCTTTTGCGAATACTAGTTTATTCTCAAACATCTCTCTTCTGTCATCTTGAGTACTGAGATTATAGAGATGATTCACAAATCCAGGACGAACGTGATCAAAGTGGTAGTGGGAAATCGATAGGGCATCAGCTTTTTTCGCAGAGGATTTGATTGCGTCTAATGACTTCTTGAGAGCGAGATACTCAACGGGGTGAGGTTCTAAATTGTATCTTTTTGCCAGTGCAGCAGAGGGATCAAGCAGGATACGGATGTCTGGAGTGACAATCTCTGTACAGAGAGAACGAGTTCCCATGCTCTCTGCAGCCAAGGGAGTAATTTGAATATCACCGAGATGCATCGTCAGACTCCCTGAAGTAGTTGAGGTAGTACCCATCATCATGGACTAGCTCAGCTTCGTATAATGTAGGACCACCACTTTCTCTAAAGCATCTGAACATCTCGAAATCAGAGGGAAGAAACTTTGGCTTTAAAGAGGAAATCTCATCCACTGTGAATAACGCGAGTGTACCCTCCCGATGATTTTCGATAAAAGATGAAATCTCACCATAGCCTACAAAAATCAAAAAATGAGCAGAGAGAGACCCATCCGGTTCAATTAACCGTTCTGAAACCATCCCACGATACTCAAAGCTAGAGATCGTTGGTGCACCTGTTTCTTCCATAATCTCTCTAATTGCAGCATCTTGTATATGCTCACCAAGAGAGACCTTTCCGCCCACCATGCTCCAAAGATTTTCGTAAGGTGGATTGCGTCTCTTGAGAAATAGAAAACGGTCACCATGTTTGAGTATCGTTATGGCAATAGGCACCATCTGAGTCATAATAGCTACCTGTGTTTGCCAATCAAATCCACGGCTTTAAACCTAGAGGGAAGGAGGAGGCTAACATTCATAGCGCAGAGAGATTGTGTGTTGAGTGGGTATGAAACTTGGGCAACCTGATATCTGAGGCGGTCAGAAGCAAAGTTCTGGCGATAATCACGCCTACCAAAGAGGAGCTAGGTAATCAGACCGAGGTCATTTCAGAACTCACACAGGGACTCATTCGACAATCTGAAGCAGCCGGTTTTCAGTATTCCTTTATTGCACCGCAAGGTTCCACTGGAAGAAAACAGACTCAACTCCGGGGTGTGGCAGACATTGATCTCTTTGTAGGACTAAGTCCTGCTGATTATTCCGAAGTCTTAGAATTACCTCAGCAACAGAGACACTCACGTATCAACCATCTAATGGATGAGCTGGTGAGCGATTGGTTCAAACCATCACTTTCAGGATTAGATGTATTGAATGTCCAGAAAACGTTCTCGCAACATCCATATTTATCCCTAAACATAATGGGCTTGGAAGTGGATATTCTTGGTTGCTTTGACATTGATCCAGTGAAGCTGTCAAAGGACGGGCCATACACAGCAGTTGATAGGACAGTCCATCACACTCGATTCGTGGCAGAAAAGTTGACAGAAGAGAAACGTGAAAACGCCAGAATTTTGAAATCGTTTGTAAGAGGTTGTCATGCATACGCAGACAGATGCGCTGTAGGAAGAATGGGTCTTACCGGGGTCTCTCTTGAACTGTTGGCAATACTATCGAATGATATAGAGAAAGCATTCCATGCATTGGAGCATCTTGACAGGAATCCCATTGATCCAAAAGACCGCTCTTTGACAGAACTTCAACAGACACCATCATTCAGGAACAATCATATCTTTCTCATAGATCCGACTGATAATAACAGAAACATTGCATCGAGCTTTTCTCCACGTTCATATCAATGGGTCAAGTATCGAATTAATGAGTTAAGAGAGGTTTCAAGGAAGGAGAATACGAAAATCGTAACAAACATGCTCATTGAGAAACCAATCCCAACCAAAACACTTCCAGATTGGCTAGAAGAATACGTAGCTGTTCATGAGTTCAAATCTGATGGTTCAACGCACTACACAATCCTCAGGGATAAGCTGCATAGAATAGCAAGAAGAGCACAGACACTATTGCATGCAGAAAGAACTGGCGAATCTAGATTTGGTTTGACTCTGGCAGAGGTCTACTTCGAAAATGACAATTATGCTATTGGGATTGTTGTTGTGAATCCAAAGATTTCAGAACAATACTCTCGACGTGGGCCACCGACAAGTTTGATTGAAGCCTCAAAAAAATTCAGAAAAATTCATTCGGATGCGCAAGAAAAAGATGGTTTCTTTTGGGTGACTGAGAAAAGACCGTGGACATCAGCAGCCGCCTTGATTGAAAATACATTTCTGAAAAATCCAATCGATGGATTAACACCTACAAAGAATAGCAAAGTATCCCAGAAAGTACTCAATGTTCTGTACAAGTTCATTTTCCCTATTGAGCCAGAATTCTTTCAGAAGATAACAAGAGTTAAGGACAGAAATCTAGAGAGGACAGGGTGAAAGACAGTGTCAAAAGACAAGTTTGCCTTTATCTCACATCCTAAATCGAACATGCATCGGATGCCATTTCCCAAGCCGCACATAGAGGCTTTCGAGAACCCAATACGTATCCAAGTTGCAGAACTACATCTTGAAAAATCAGGAATACTTGCCCGAGCTCAGAGAGTAAAAGCACCCAAAGCTACTCTAAAAGATGTCCGGTCTGTTCACTCCAATTACATGGTTGATACTGTAGAACTAATGTCAGATATTGGCAGTGGACAATTGGGAGAGTCATCATATGCTAGCCCTGATTTGCTTCGTTCCGCACTACTTTCAGTCGGAGGTGCAATGAAGGGATCAGACATGGTGACTTCACAAGAAACTGAGCATGCATTTGTGCTCATGAGACCACCTGGACATCATGCGACAAGCTCTAATGCAATGGGATTGTGCTACTTCAATAATGTAGCAATTTCAGTACGACACGCGTTGAAACAGAAGAATGTTAACAAAGTTTCAATAGTTGATTTCGACAATCATCATGGGAATGGGACTTCAGAGATATTCTACTCCGATCCGAATGTCCAATTGATCTCTATTCACGAGTATGATTATGAAAACTATGGACTTGGACACTATTCTGAAACTGGTCATGGAAAAGCGGCTGGCAGGAATATCAACATCCCATTGATCGAAACATCTTCAGACTCATCATACGATGAAGCTATCAAGCGAATCATCGTACCGGCTCTTGAGAGATTTGATCCAGACATACTCTTTGTATCTGCAGGATATGATGCTCATTATGCTGATCCTGTTGGAAACATGGATGTGGACTCACGAACATTCTGGAAATTTGGTTTTCATATTAAGAAGATTGTGAATTCTCTTAACACAATGGGATCAGTCTGGGTTCTAGAAGGAGGCTACAATGCATTTGTCTTGGGACTGTCAATAGAGGCAGGTTTGCTTGGACTTCTAGGCAATTCTACTCCCGCTTTCGATGATCAAATTGAACGAGAAATTCACGCACCTATAATCGATGCAAACAAAGAGATTATAGACAAGGTCCTTGAAACTATCAGACCTCTCTGGTAACATGAACAAGATTTTAAGGCTATCCGAGTTGGCGAGTGCACAATCAGTTATGGTGGAACTGAAATTGGGGAAAAAAAGGAAATCCGGTGGCCGAAGCAAAGGTAGTTCGGGCAAGAGCAAATCTGTCCAATGCACAAAATGCGGACGAATCGTACCAGTAGACAAGGCAAAGAAACACACAAAGAATGTGTCTGCTGTTGATCCTCAGCTCGCAAGAGAATTGAGGCAACAGGGTAGTTACATTCAAACTCGCAGAGTCACATCGTACTACTGTGTGAGCTGTGCAGTTCACATGGGAAAAGTTCAGATCAGGCAAGCATCTGAGCGAAAAACTGTGCCTCGTCGTCGCAGATACTAAACGCACCATGAACGACCTCGGCGAGTCAACTTGGAGTCTATTGGACTAAGTTCAAATCTAGTTGGTATACCGAATGCAACAAGATTCCGCCATGCTACAATTCATTCAACTTCTACCACAAGTTTCACCGAAAGGTGATTTCATTCTCAGAGACCTTCCAGGCTCGGGCAAACGCGTTGATGTCCTGTGCCGAGACCTTGCTGCTTGTTTTTCGTGGGGTCCCACAACATGGCCAAAAGCAAGTCTTGAACTGATAGCAATAATCGCAGATACAACCATCCTGACATTCCGCCATCCAGGTGATGAAATACCCCAAAACGAAGTTGAATGGGCATCGGTAATCAAAGATTCCTTGAGGGAGCAACCACCAGAATGGGTAGGGGTCTCAAATGGATCTGTAGAGGAGATAATCAAAATGTATTGTAACCCTCCTGAATCAACTCTATGGGTTTTAGATGAGAACGGATTGCACATCTCTGAAATCGAAACCAAGTTACATAGAACTCAGAACAGTTTTATGCTCGGAGACCATAGAGGTTTCAATTCACAGACTGAGATGCTCCTAGCTAAGTACTCACTACCACGAGTTTCTCTTGGGAAGAAGAGTTACCTTAGTAGCCATTGCTTGGCATCAATAATATCAGAGTTCGAGAGGTCAGAAAATGTCGAATGACGAGTCTACACCTGAGAAACCAAAGGCGATGACAAGGCTTGCGAACAAACTGACAAAGGAGATGCTATGGATGTATATCCTGCGGCTCTTGCAGGAACGACCTCATTATGGATATGAGATAAAGGAGCTAATAACAAAGCGATTTGGTTTCTCTCCAGCAACCGTGAGTGGGTATGCAATCATCTATCGGTTGACTAAGGATGGCCTCATTGAAGAACAAAGAACCGAGGACGCTCCAAGGAAATACTATGCAATAACTAAGAAAGGCAGTATAGCTATGTCTGAGGCCAAGGCGTTCCTCACAAAGACAGTGGACATGGTTTTTGATCAAACCGATTGATTCAACGAATCTCAATTGATTCTGATATGAGTTCGATTCTCTGCTTGATTTCGTTTTGATTGATTTCAAAGTCAAATCCATTGGACTCTACTTTTACACTTGCTAGTGAAGATCCGTATGCACCACATTCGGAAAGAGTCTTTCCGGCAAGATGTTGGGACACGAATCCGGAAAGATAGACCGACCCGGCGCCCAATTCATCTACTGAATTAGTATTGAAAGGAGGAATGATGTGAAAGTCATTCCCATTATAGATGAGGCTCCCTCTCTCCCCCATAGTAATAATACAGATTTCTGAGGCCCATTCTACAAGGAGTTCAGCGGCAAGAAATGGATCGGCCTCCCCTGTGATATGGAAAGATTCCTGTTCGTTTGACTGTATAACTTCGAGAAAACAATGAGTCTTTTCTATCAAGTTGAGTTCCTTGATGAATTCCAAGCGGCCACCTGCATCTATTGTTCGTAGTTGGAGATTTAGGAAGACTAGAGAGTCTGAGGAATTACATATCCACTCTATTAATTCTGAATTGATTTCCTGGAGAGAGGGGCATAGGAGAATTGCTCGCGCTTGCAGAAACTCATCGGGAATAGTACGAATTCCAATCTTATTTGGAATCCCTATGAATTCAACCAATTGCTCCTTCTCGTTCACATATTTGATCCTTTGAGCGCTATCTTCTTCATCTGTCACTATGAAATACTCTGGAATACCTAGAGCATCCAATGACTGTACATATTCCGGAGTCATAGTCGAACCTAGGGACCCGACTATGGCTAATTGTTCAATTCCTAATTTGGCTGCTGTGGCAGCACTAAATACACTTGGACCCGATAAGCTATGCACTTCATTCGAAATAAGAAATGTAGGATTGCCAATTACAACAACATCATACATCTGAAGATTCTCCCTGTTCAGAGGCTAAAATCATCTTACGTGCGTATGCAAGTCTCTGAGCCACAGTAATGTGGGATAGAATTCCAACAATCACAATGCAAAGAGTCAGGACATTGGTGATATCAAGCATGGTGAAGAAATCTAGTAGTGCGGGTATAGGGGTCAAAAGAACCTCCCAGATATTTGTTGATGGGATGAGAAGAAGCAAAATTCCTGCGAATTGAAGAATCAATTTCTCCTGTCTTTCTGCAATTCCGACTGTACAACTTTCCATACCGCCTACTGATTCAGCCTTTGCTCGAGTGAAGCTTGCCATAATCATTCCAAAGAGTGTGAAGAATCCCCAGAACCAAGGAATGAAAGTATCGCCTGCTGTCCACCATGGAATTGTAACCGCACCCAGTGGTCCCAACATGAGACCTAACATGAACAAGAACTCGGCATAGCGGTCTAGGGTGTGGTCAAATGTGGCCCCGAACTTTGAGGCCAACCCAGCAGCTCGTGCAACTGCTCCGTCGAACATGTCCATTACTACAGTTAGTACCATGAACACGAAAC
>Ga0255052_10001125_pt1 | contig 20464 bp, 20 predicted proteins | sample JV7_2_21_MG_FD_188632 | JGI IMG/M metagenome (GOLD analysis project Ga0255052, IMG submission 188632) | Seawater microbial communities from Jervis Inlet, British Columbia, Canada - JV7_2_21 | ecosystem: Environmental > Aquatic > Marine > Inlet | place: Canada: British Columbia | collected... | reverse complement strand
GACTTTCACATGAACAATGTCAAGAACGCACAAAAGCACGGTCACAAGGGCAAGCACAATCACGGAGCCCCACCAGTGCGAAAACATATTACTCCCTGGCCAGAAGAAATGACCCGCAATCACCCCCCACGCCGTAGCTGGGACTGTATGCTTGAATGCCAGCCCTTGAATGATTTCACTGATTGTATCGCCGTCAACTTTATTAGATGCAACGTACACATCCCATCCCACTAGGCCGACAACCACACCCAGCATAAGAACGACAGTCACCCAGTAAGCCCAACCTCTCATCTTCTAACCCTTATGATTTTGAGAACCATGATTAAACACTAAGAGACTATGTCATGCAGGCGAGGCTTCTGTTACGCCATAGAAAGTAGCAGTGGCGGAAGTGCCACCTTGCTTTTCATTGTGACGTAGGAAACAGAATATTTCCATTCCTAGCGAAGCACGAATCACGATTTCTCGTGTATATTCCCAATGCAGAAACAGCGTTGCTTTGGTTTTTCCTCGGTGGCCCGAACCTCCGTAAGCTGGATAAGAAACATAGGATTTGATTGATTCGTCTTCAAAATCCTTCATGGTTTTGTAGGTTTTTTGAGAGATAGGAATGACATCACCTGCCTGGATAGGATTGTTTCCCGACCACTCATCAACCTTGAATGCTGCTGCATAATTTGCGATTGGCCAGCCCGTTGGATCGGGTAGAGCAAGCTTAAGAAGCGCGCCTATTGCGGCAAACTCTGAGACTTTCCCGCGAAGCTGAAAAATGACAGTATCTTTCATCTCCATATCGTCGGTAAATTGCAGCTCAACAAGGTCCACGCGAACATCTGAGCCAGCATCAGGAGCAAGACAGTAGTCTGCTGTGGTTGCATGATGATACGTGAGCAGTACAGCATCGGTTGTCGCGGTGTCTAAGCAGACAAGCCCCAGCATGTAGTCGAGTCTGAAATCACCGTTCGGATCTGCGCCATTCAGATGGTCCATGACGTGCGGGTCGTATTCTACTTGGTCAAGCGCATTTACGGTCAAGGCAGCACGAAAACTGTTCGCTCCATCAGTCAGGAAATCTTCTTCTGTCAGCTTTCCGTGGTATGTGTCGATAACTGAACGGTTTACTGTGCGGTAACATTTATTCGCTGCCCAGGTCCAGCCAGCCGGTACAGCAAAAAACTCCCACCAAGTAAACGTTGCGTCATATACGCTGACACAGTACAGAGCAAATTTGCCTTCCTGCCCAGCCCAATCCCCGGTGGCGGAAGCGCCCACATGCCAGATGTCTCCATCAGACTCACCGCCTGGAGGCGCTGACAACTCGGTCAGCACGGTAAGCGCTTCATCGACGACTCGTGTAGCTTTTTGGTACCACGTAGTAGGGTCACACCAGTTGTGAGACACATCGATTTTTCGCGTGCCTTCAGATTTTTCAATGGCAGCACGTATCCTGTTGTCTGCGGTGTGTTTACTGTCGAGCTTTACGGTATCGGTGGCTGCGATTGGAGCGCCAGTGTGCGTTCCAACCACGCCACCACAAGGTCCCGTCGTATCTCCATCGAACAGCGTTTTATCACCAGCATCCAACGCAGCTTTGAACCAGATATCAAAGATTCCGCTTTCTTCCCCTATGTCGTGAATCGCCGTTTTTATGGCTGTCGCCAAAATATCTGCACGCATCCGTTCTTCATCGAAAAGACCAGAAACGATATCGGTCGCACTTGTGTAGGAGTATTTTGTGATAGCCATCTTTATTCCTCATCCACATAAATGTGTGCATCTTGGATGCCTTGTGGATATTTCCCAGCATCATCGCACCATTGAATTTCAAACACTTTGGCAACACCTGTAAATATAACGTAATTCCAACCACCTACATTGACACGTTCTTTTCGGTCATTTGCCTTTACACACTGCTCTGCTCCGACAACCACATCATCAGTTACATTGTACAGGCGAAATTTCCCCAACTTCTTATTGTTGTCGATCACTGCTCTCCATCCAATACGTCTTTTTCCTACAAACTTATCGGCGGTATGAGACAAACGGGTTTGCCAATCAGATAACGATGTGGTACGTCGAATCAAATTTTCCGAATCTTCTCTAACTTTTGGTTGAAATGTCATATCATCCTCTTATGGCAATACCATGGCCAAATATGCCATAGCTGTATCGGCTGCCACATCAAATGTGACAGGTGCAGGATCCGGCAAATTATCCGATGCAAGTCCTGATTTAAACTGGAACAAAACACCTGTCCAAGCCAGGTTGTATTTGTGGTTCGTTGTTGTGACTTTGATATTATTGTGGCTCAGAACGATCGCCAACCAAAAATAACCTCCTGTAGAGACCACGCTGGAAGACAAAGCCACTTCGTGCAACGTGTCATCTACCGCAGCAGAAATGGACCCTGTGCTGGCCAGTAAAACTCCTGTCGGTTTTGCAGGTGGTCCAGGGCTATCTGCATACACACCCATATCAAATGTTTCTGCTGCAACACCATCTACAACAATGGCTTGCATTTTCGTATAAGTGCCTGCTGGCAAGAAAATTCTATGAAAGGCAACAATTCTTGACTTAAGATCTGATTTTCCATTCCACACAGAAAAAGTCCCAAGAACTGGCTTGACTTTTGGTTGTATTTGTTGGTCGATGGTGGCGAACTCACCACCGGATGAGCTGTTATCCAGAGAAGTTTTGTCCGCAGCAGACATGAAACCTGCGACCGAAGGTGTAGCTACCGCATGGTTTGTTCCTGTACCTATCGGCTGTGCGCCGTGTGCGTGGACGTGGTCGCTGTGAACGAAGGTGGAGGCACTACCTAGGGCGTTGGATGTTCCCACTGCCACAGGAACCGCTGAAGGGGCACCGTGGACGTGCTTTGACCGTGCAAAATCTGTCGAAGATCCCTCTGACGCCGTCGCTCCTACGGTGATATTGTTCGCCGCTGCGGTTGTCAGGGCATCCGCGCCTCCAGGAAGATGGCGGGCGCTATGATTGGACACAGTGACACCATCGACGAGCCCGACGTTTGTGATGGCATTGGTTCCCATGTCAATGGAGCCAGTCATTGCACGGGTGCCAGCCAGATCCAGGTAGCCGGGATGGTCTGCAATGTCACCCAGTCCGCTAAGAGCGCCGTGGTCGGTTACTCCCGCTCCAGGTGCAGATGTTCCTCCACCGATTGCTGGCAGTTCGTCTGTGATTGACGCAATACTTGCAGCACCTTGTAAAACGACGATACCAGAGCATCGCAGAGCACGACTATCCAGTGCATCCGGCATCAGGGGGATAGCGCCTTCTTCGGCGGCTGTCTGGTCTGCAAACTCCTCTTGACCCTCGATAAGGTGGTATTCATCGGTACCATCATCAAGCTGGGTTCGAACCAGTAATGCTTTCTTGTATTTTGCGACTGTGAGCGTTCCCAACGTTCCAGTCCCATCATCGACTGAGGTCGTGCTGATGGTGTCTAGCGCTGGGATAGTCTTCCAGCCACTTGGACTGTCACGATACCATTTTGTCCATGTGAAGGCCGTACCAGACAGCGCGACGATCTCTTGGTCGGCCAGATAATACCTCCCACTGGTGATATCCAACTTCAAAGGGGTTGCGTTCTCAGTAGCAATGTTTCCGCTGGCAGGTCGCGGCCCCAGTACATGGGCGACCCACTCGTGAAAATTGACGACATGGTTGTGTATGTCGATTTTGTAAGTGGCTAAGAAATCCACCGCTGATGTCGTGGTGTGCGCGACCGAGAGTATAATGTTTAGTTTTTCATCTGGCTCTGACAGTGACACCGACACGACACCGGCGCTATTGACATAGATGTAGTTTTCGGCGCTGGCTGTTAGTCCCAAGGAAGCCACTGCGCCCCAAACAACCTTCCTTACGCCTGTCCCGGTATTGACGTACCCGAAGCCGGACGACACTGCCACATCAAGCCCTGATACTCGGCTAACCTCACCACCGTCCACCCATCCGGTCGTCACAGTGTCATTCGTATAGCTGGTCAACGGAATCGTGTCTGCTAGATCCCCGCCAATCTGGAACTCTCCGTATGATACCTGACCGTCTTCATTGTGTGTAAGCGCCGAAAAATCAGGAGATCCGACTGTGTTGTCGATTTTGGACTCATCTGCATGGCCTTGGAAGTCCACATGCGACGTGATTGATTGGTTCAGGATCTCGGTCGTGAATTGACCGCTTCGAACAATCATCCCGGTCATCTCGGCTGTCGTGCCCGTACCCACAGAACCTACTCGAATCGCTGTCGTGCCCTTGGAGAGCGTGGTTGCCGACGCCTTGAAGCTGCAACCATTATCAATCCATATACCATTCGTAGATCCATCATTCCTGTGAAAACACAGGTCAAGGGTCATTTCCGCGTCAGGTCCGCTACAATAGAACGTCGTACCAATCGCAGAAGGTGGACCGCTCATGAATCCCGAGGTAATAGCGGTAATGTTACCGTGCTCAATTGACCGCATGAATTGGTTCATCGTGACGCCAACGTAATGGTTCACCACGTCGAAGCAATGGATGACGCCTCTCGAAACCAGTGGGTCACACATAACCCCGTAATACCCGGCACGGATGGCAACGTTTCGAATAAGTGCAGGGACAAATCCTGATGTGACTCTTCGAATAGCTGCGAAGCCTACGTCAGTAGGACCATGGACAGCTAGATTGGTAATTGAGCCCCCTGGCTCATCTGTAATAAAGTGGGCGCTGTCATCATTGGTTTGAAGAACGGTCTCCATTATTCCGCATCCCTTGAGGGACACGTAGGCCTTTCGGGTGAACGGCGCTCCCACGAACACGCCAGGACCGATATGTATGCAGTATGGCTTCACCGAACTTGCATCTGTAATCGACGCCATCGCCGCCTGTACGGATGTAAAGTCTCCACCAGTTATCGAAACGGTCACTATCAGCGGGTCGTCCGGGAATAAATCCCCTGCTGGCGTGAACTCAAGCCCCGTCCCACCGGGGTTTCCAGTGACAATGTTGTTTGCAGTAACAGAGCCAGGAGTGTCGCTGAGTCCGACCCAATCACCGGAGAAGCTACTGCCTACGCCATCGGTGTGGACGGGAGAACTTCCATCTACAAAAATACCCATAATTCCTTGCTCCGAGGGGTTGATTGACTCAACACGTTTTTTCAAAAGAACGGTACAGTCAATCTACATTTTAAGTCAAGGCCCTGGAAAAGTCCAAGACTAAAATCAACCCAGATCCCCTTGAAAGTGCGAAAGCACCGGTGTTTCCAAGTGTTCAGGAATGAATCTTGACATGCTCATACTTTTTCCTTAGCCTAGATATAGGTACCAAGGGGAGCACAATATATAGTCCCTCCTGTGTCACCTCACCACAACATATCGGAAAAACCCCCTAACACGGAGCTAAACAAAAATGGTCGAAAACTCTGCCTTCAACCAACCCGCGAATAACGCCTTAAGCAAACTTATCCATCACAACAAATATGCAAAGTACCTGGAGGGTGTTGGCAGACGCGAGCAATACGAGGAAAGCGTTGAGCGAAATCTCAAGATGCATCTTAGAAAATTCAATGGGCTTGGCGATGTTATGAAGGCTTCTATCACCGAAGCTTATCAGAGTGTGTTCAATAAGGATGTTCTTCCGAGTATGAGGTCAATGCAGTTCGGTGGAGCCGCAATTGAGAAGAACCCAGCCAGGATGTACAACTGTTCAGCGGTCGCAATCGACCACCCCAAGGCCTTTTCCGAGGTCTTCTTTCTACTGCTAAGCGGATGCGGTGTGGGCTACAGTGTCCAGAAGCACCACGTCGCCAAGCTTCCCGCCATACAGGCACCGGGGCCAGAGGTTCGATTCCTGGTCGTCGATACCATCGAAGGATGGGCGTGGGCGCTTGACGCCCTTGTGGGCGCGTACTTCCAAGGCAAAGCACTCCCACGCTTCGACTATCAGGACATCCGGAAAAAGAAATCACTCTTGCGGACCTCTGGAGGCCGTGCGCCCGGACATGAGCCTCTGGAAAAGAAGTGCCTGGATAAAGTGGCAGAAATCCTCAAGACGAAACCCCCTGGCTCCAGGCTCCATCCCATCGAAGCCCATGACATTTTGTGTCACACGTCAAACGCCGTTCTCTCCGGTGGTGTCAGGCGCTCCGCATACGTCTCGCTGTTCAGTCACGACGATACCGACATGCTCATGAGCAAAACCGGCAACTGGTTTGACCACTCCCCGCAACGGATGCGAGCGAACAATGACGCCTGTCTCCTTCGGGGGGAACACGATGAACGCGACTTCTGGAGATACTGGGAAGTCATTGCGAACTCCGGAAGCGGTGAGCCGGGGCTCTTTTGGACAAACGATCTGGAATGGCTCTTCAACCCGTGTTTTGCTGGAGATACAGGGATTTTGACACCTGAAGGGTACCGACCCATCGAAGACATGGTGGGGGAGTGTGAGCTTGTCAATGAACACGGTATCACGGTGCCTGGAAAGGTGTGGTCAAATGGAAAAAAAGCGACCCTGTTGCTTATCCTGAGTGACAAAACCCATATCCGATGCACACCAGAACACCGCTTCTTGACTGTTGACAATGAAGATGTCCAGGCTCAGAACCTTAAAGGAAAACGAATTTCCCCGTTCTACCGAATGAATAAAGAGGTCACAGACTATACCGCCCTTGGATTCCTTCAAGGAGACGGTGCGCTTGGTCGATTGAAAAGTAAAGACCACCTCGGCCTAGAGGTCTGCATTGGCAACAAAGACAAAGAGATCGCCCCTCTCTTTGGCATCAAACACCGTCCAGAAGAAACCTCCACCTACTACGTGAACGGGTACAACGAGACTTTGAGGCTTCTAGGTTTCTCATCAAATGTACTCCCTGAACGCTCCATGCCTTCGACCTATCCCCACTGGAGTGACAAACAAAAGCGCCATTTCTTGCAAGGCCTATTTTCAGCAAATGGCTGTGTCATCGGGTTTCACAGAGTTTCACTAAAGACGACATGCAGAAAGCTGGCGGATGAAGTTGTTGAATCACTCAACGGGTTTAAAGTCAAATCATATATCACCACGAACAAATCCAAAGATGTTGAGTTTGACAATGGAACTTATACATGTCGGGAAAGCTACGATGTGAATATATCCAGATACAAAAGCATCGTGTCCTTTGCAGAAAAAATCGGATTCGTCCACAGCTACAAACGAAATGCCCTGGCCTCGCTTATCCGGTCCAAGGCACCGATGGTCAAACATATCCGAGAAGACCAGGAAATGGTCGAAGTTTTCGACTTTGAACTCAAAGAGGGTGGAACCCATTGGGGCGTTGTAGAGGGAGTTATCGCCCATAACTGCCTGGAAGCCAGCCTGCGGGCCGGGACCTTCTGCAACCTCGTGACACTGAACGCCGCAACAATCTTCACACAAGCGCAACTGAACTACAGAGCACGTATCGCCGCCCGCCTAGCGACTATGCAAGCCACGTACACAGATTTCCACTTCCTTCGTCACTTCTGGAAACAAAAAACAGAAGAGGATTCACTCATCGGTGTCTCTATGACCGGCATCATGGCGGGCAACGTCATGAACCTGGACCTGGAAGAGGCAGCAACAATCATCAAAGAAGAAAACGCACGAATGGCCAAAGTCCTGGGTATCAGGGAAGCCAAGCGAACAACGCTCATCAAGCCTGAAGGAACAAGCTCATTGGCCTTGGGTGGTGTTCCTTGCGGAATCCACGGGGCCTTGGCCAGTGGTCAGCATGTCCGTCGCGTCACCCTGAACAAGAGCGAAGCCATCTATGAACACATTCTGGCTACCGTGCCAGGGCTCTTGGAGGACTCCATATACAACCCGGAGGAGTCATACGCGGTCATTCCGATGGAAGTCCCGGCCCACGTACCATCGCAAGACGAAGAGGGCTCTATCGCGCTCCTAGAGCGTATCAAGCACTTCCATAAGACGTGGGTAACACCCGGCCACCGGGAGGGAGTCAACACAAACAACGTCTCGTCTACCGTGTACGTGCGCGATTGGGACCGTGTTGGAAAATGGATGTGGGAAAATCGTGAGCATTACACGGCTATCGCGGTATTACCGCCCGACGACAATGTCTATGACCAGATGATGTATGAAAGCGTCTCTGGAGACCGTCATACGGAGCTTACGACCGAGTTGCTGAAGTTAGACTTGTCGAATGTCAAAGAGGAAGAAGACAACACAAGCCTTGTGGAAGTCGCTGCTTGTGCAGGCGGGATGTGCGCTGTATAGGGCAACCCAAGAGGTCCGCCAATAAAAAAAGCCCCGCTATTCGGGGCTTTTCTATGAAAAAATGTGGTGTGTTGCTACACCAAAGGGAAATATGGTTCATTTAGGGCTCCACCTTGCCTGACAACTGCTACTTCTCGGAGCATTCGCACCCATCAAGGGCTCTCCCGGCGGGTCTCACCGGTCCTGGTCGCCTACGGCATATCATCCCACTCATTATAGGTTTGAACCCTCCCACGGGCTCTGGCTACCTCTAAGCCAACCTTCCACACTTTTCTAAGATACAAAAAAAAGACCCACTGGCGTTGATAGATGTGGCCTACATCATCGCTTACGTGGGCAAAAACGAAAAGCCGTGGACCGACTGTCCACCCGTTACCTACATGCGCTCTTCGTTTTGGCGACCCCGGTGGGATTCGAACCCACGGCGTTCTGCTTTGTTGACAAATGAATGTTCGAATGGTACCCTATTACCCATAACTTTAGGAGGAACCTATGAACTGCCTACTTTGCGAAAAAGAAACGAGCAATCCAAAATACTGCTCGCGGTCCTGTGCCGCAAAAAAGAACAACCGAGACAGTCCAAAAAGGAAGCGAAAAGAACATCATTGCGAAAGATGTGGGTGCTCTATCCGCATAAAACGAAAGTACTGCAAGCCATGTCGTGAGATAACAAGAAAGAAATACTATACCTTGAAAGAAGCCAAGGTACCATATTCCTCTTATGCGCCCTCTGCTGCTCACAATATCGTGCGTGGGAGAGCACGAACTGCACTCTTTTCATCCGGTCGCAACGTATGCGAAAACTGCGGATACAAAGAGCACGTAGAATGTGCCCACCGCAAAGCAATCCATACGTTTGACGATGACACCCTAATCTCCGAGATTAATCACCTCGACAATCTCGTTGCATTATGTCCTAATTGTCATTGGGAATACGATAACGGAAAACTCTCCTTGTAACAGGCAGATGCTCAAACCGTCTGAGCTTCAGGGTCTAAGAATGTCCGAAGATGGGGATTGAACCCATCATCACGCCTTTTCAATTGGTTTTTTTGCTGTGGTGTTTTGTACAAAACACACTGTACACAACGCGCTCTTCCATTGAGCTATTCGGACGGCCAGCAGGGGCACAAGGAATCGAACCTTGAGTATCACGGTCAAAGTGTGATGTGTTCCCATTACACTATGCCCCCGGATGCTAGGGGTTAGGGGGCGAGTCAAAGTGGGATTTGAACCCAAACATATCGATTATCAAGCGATTGCTCTACCAATTGAGCTACTGTAATGACTCACAGTTCCCCGTAGCATGGGGTATTACGAGGCGGCTGTGAAAAGGTTCGTTTTTAATCCAGGATGGAGCGCATATCCTCAAAGCCCGTCCGCGCCCATTTTCCGCACTCTACAGCGACATCGGTTTCTTGCAGACTAACATCTGGATTCAAACGCTTCTTCTTGTAGCCGAGTACGTGGGGGCGACCGGAGATGTCCTTGCTGGACTTTGTGTACTGACCGCACTTTAAGCAGACGAACTTCTGAAGCTTCATGAATTATGCCCTTGACAGACCTGCTAAGAAGGCCTGTATATCGAGATCCCCGCGCCACATATCATTCGAGCCGGGGGTTATTGTCATAATCTGGACAGGGGTTGGAGGATTGTTGTAGATCCAGTTCAGCAATCTCCTGGTATAGGACTCAGTCAGAACCGCAACGTGCGGCGTGATGGTCACTGTAGCCTCTATGATGGCTTGCCAGTCCAGGACAGACAACAGAACTACAAACTTTTGACTGTTTCGGAGATGCCCGTCAATCGCGGCTATCGCGACTTGCGGGTGCCAGGGATTGACACATCCGTTGCACTTTGGACAGTACTCGCTCAGTGAGACTTCGACGTATTCAGTCGTACACAAGGGGCAAACCATCACTGTACTCCGGGAATGTCTTTGATAAGATCTTTGCGGGGCAGGTCTTCACCGGCCTCGTAATCGATAGGGTCTGTATAGCCCGTTCTCAGGGCACTAGAGAACTCTTCAGATGAGATGCTGTTGATTAGGTCAACGTTTCTTCGCTCAGTCGCGCCGACAAACCAGTCTTTTACTTTCTTGAAAAATCCCATAATTATCCTCCAGAGGCATTGTGCGACATTCCCCCCTGGATTGCAAGCCCTACTGGTCTGGATCGGGCTCGCGTGGAAAGACCTTATCACGGTCTTCGACGGTAAGGCCGAAGGCATCGAGGATTCGACGCATGGTAACAAGCCGACAGTTCTCACCCCGCTCAATCCGGTCTATCGTCAACACCGACAACCTTGAATCGCGGGCCAGTGCTGCCTTCGTCATAAGGCGGTCCTCGCGGTATTTCTTGACGTTGTTTTTCTTTTTCATCAAACAATTCCCAATCCAAATGTGAAGTCTGGCAGTTCGCAACCATCGCCGCTCTCGGAGTCCAGACAGTGAAAGAGATGCATGACAATCCCCGCCGAAGAGAACTCCGAGTCAGGTGGGAACACCATGTAGGCAAACGCTTTTGGCCCCAATATCCGGGACTTCACGTCTTTGATAAGCAAGAAATGCGGGTATCCACCGTTCTGGGATACAGAGATCTGGAGCCATTTCTTGTCGTCGTCCATCAGGTATCCGCCTACTTGCACCAGCAAGATAGGGTTCCCCTTTGGAACTTCATTGGCATCATTGGTTTCCTCTTCATCCGGCAAATCCTTCGTGGTACCGGCGGAATCGGTAACAATCTTCTTTGCCAACTTCAGCTTTGAGCCAAAGGTTTTCTTCTTTTTCCTCGGCTGTTCGACGGGTTCCGCATAGATTAGATACTCGGCGTAATCGATCTGCGAATCCTTTCGCCACCAGTTGGGCGGCAATTGCGCCCGCGTTGGCAGGTACGTGTGGACCCAACCCGCCGTAAGACCGGCCTTGCCCTCCTTCATGGTTTGTTCAAAGCGAACTTTCTTCACGCGCTCGTGCATCTCCAGTGCGTCTTTCTCGGTGAACCCGCTATCATCGACGGTTTCCGCTTCCTTGGGTGCTTCAGGCTCTTTGTTTTCTTCCATCTTTTTTTGTCTCCTTTGCTTGACTAACCACCGGACTGTCGGTATGTTACAGAAAATCACAAACCAATATAACCGGTAGGAGCAAGAAATGTCACAAAAAAGAATAAGCCCTGAACTACTGCCATCGGATGATGATTTAACCTTCTGGCAACAGTGCGTCAAAAGAGCCATAGTCGAGATCCAGAAAAACTGGACTCCATATAAATGGGGAAACATCGGAAACCAGGACATTGAAGGCGACGGAAAGGCCGGTTGCACCGAAGAGATGCTGTTCAGGAACAAAAGAGTCATGCGACCCAATGACCCGCCCGCGTCCCATTGCTGCGGGGCTACAATGGAGGCCTTCATGCGGGCCTGGAAATATTTCCAAGACGAAGATGACGCCTATGAGGGCGAGGAAGACATGTCTCTGGCTATGATGAAAACGCTCTACAAGTATTTCTTCCTGATACCCGACGCTTCGAAAGGTCGTCCGATGTCTGAGGTCCTGGGTGGCGCGGCGAACGGTCTGGTCAAGCTGGGTGAACACTTGGAATGGTTGGATGTCACCCGTCTGAGCGACCCAAAGGAAGCGAAGTTTGGCGATTTCGTACAGATGCAATTCGAGGAGTCTGGTGGCAGTGGTCACTCTGTCATCGCGCTGGGACCGGCCAAATGGAAGGGCAATAACGTTCTGCACGTCTGGTCTTCAAATGTTGGCTACAATCAAAAGTGGCCACACAGCGCGGGCAACGTCCCTGGACACGGCCCCGACTACTACCGAATGAACTACACAAAGAACGGATTCAAGCGGATTTTCCACATCGGACGAATCGAAAGCGATTGAATCAACGGCCCTACTTCGACAACACCCTTCACGAGCGCCATAGAGCGCCTTCACGGAGATACCATGAGTATATACACACTGGAAGCCCAATGCCCTCCCGAACCGGGCTTCTGTGCCCTCCCAGAGGCTAAGCTGCACTTGCACAGCGAACCCCTCCAATTATTGCGGAGATTCTGGTCCTTTGCGTACCCTGACAACGAGATGGAGGACTTCAGCGATGAGGAGTTCCTACAACAGTCCACCGGGGCTATAGACAGCACCGGGGCAGAATGCGAAGTCACAATCCAGCAACAGTTGGACGGCATTCAAGAGGCGGGTATATGGGCGTTTGCAGACTGCGATAAAAATGAAATCAATATCTGGGTTACCCATGGCTTGCCTCATGTTCTGGCAACGCACATCATCGCCCATGAATTGGGGCACTTGATTATCGATTCAGCAGAAGATATGAAGACTGAAACAAAGAAAATGGCAGAAGATTGCCTGGAGGAAGAATTTATCGAGATAGAGGGGATGTCGATACCAAAAGAAGAGTACATGGTAGACATGTTTGGGTGGGTGTGCAGGCAGACAAATACTTGGCTTGTGGAAATCGACGACTACTTCCAGGAAAATCTGACAGTCGTCAAAAAGCCCGATGCTCTAAGCTGTTGACTGAATCAACGCTTGTCTAAGAAATCCAACAGGACAAAGAGCCACTTCGTACCGTGATAAAAGCAGTACTCAATAAAGCAAATCCACACTTCCCACAGTTCAGTCCTCATACCCGGAATCTACGAGCGGCTACACCCGCAACCACGCGATGCTTATAGTCCGCTGGCCGTAGCCTGACGTAATTTTCAAACCCCGCCTCATGCAAGAAACCATTACGAATCGGCATCTCTTTTTCCTCCCCAATACGGGTACACCGAAGAAAAGGAGCGTCAGCGAGTGGGATTGGAAGTCTCTCTGTTTCCCTGTCATGAAAAGAAAACACGCAGATCGCCATACGCTCGCCCTTGTGGAGCAACATGGTCCTTACCTGACTGAAGCTTTTCATCTTGAACGATTCATTTCTTTTTATTCTTGGGCGTGTGTGAACGCTCATGCTTTTCCTCCAACTGTAGTACGGATTCTTTTTCAACGCCCGAAACGCCCACCCCACCGAACGGCGAGACAGACACACCCAGGAAGCCCGCCTCCTCAATGGAACGATTCATCGCTGGCACTGAGTTGAACTGCCTGCACCACTCCATCGCCTGATAGACCTCTTCGTGGGGTCTAAACTGCTCAAGGTGGATATTGTGTCTCGATAGAAGGGCGTGAAGCCTAGCCTCGTCTTGCTCGGTCCCAGGCACCTGTAAGAGCGTTTCCAGCCTCTTTGAGTTCCCGGTCTGTAGACCCTTTCGACGTTTCCAGGGCTTCCCACTGTAGCCGATTTTGATTGCGATGTCACCACCGTCCTCGTCCTTTTCAGCGATGAAGTACACAAACCCCTTCTTCTGCTTCGCGGGCTCCACGGGGCTAAGAGGGGGTCCAAAGCCCCTCCTTTGCTTTTTGTCCTTTGCGAGATTTGCTAGAAATTCGTCTGCATCTTCCCAAGGCATCGGCTTCACCGCTCCATCTAAGACTTCTTTGACTTCTTCTTTGGCCTTGGCTCAGGGCTCGGTGTTGACGGCATCATAGCCTCCATATGGTCTTGGACTTTCGCAAGCCCCTCGCCTTCATCCTGAATGACTGACAGCCCCGTTCCCAGGTGGTCAACCACTCCACGCACCAATGTAATCAGGTCATGCGTGAAACTGAAATCCCGACGAAAGACCTCCGAAGGGACTATGTTGTTGAGTTCGCCCTCATAGTAGTTTTCAAAGGGAAGGGGTCCGATGGAGTACTGATATAGGCCCTGCATCAGGTACCACTCTGCATTGTTCCACTTAAAGTCTCGCCCCTTGGTACCGTACCAGTACTCAAAGGACTCCTTTGCGAAATCCAGATCCCACACGTTCTCCTGCTTGGCGACCAGTAGGGCTTTTACGTGAGGAATTTCCATGGTGCGATGGTCTTTCAATTCGCCAGTCACATACTCGATACACAGAGCCAGCCATTTCAACCATTGCTGCCTGCACTCCTCAAGTTGCTCCCTTGTCATCATTCTCTCCTGTTGCCGGTGTGTCCGGCTGTAAAGGCTTGTTCATTTCTAACATGCCCTGTTCATGATTTCCCATCATCACTTGATTGTAGATCTTCATAAACTCCGGATGGTCCGAGCTTTTAAACACCCAGAACAAAACAGCGCCAAGCAAATGCTCGGTCTTCTTGAAACCAAACCACGCCCACGGTAGATCCTCACCTTTGAAGATCCCACAGTCGCCCTCTAAGAACTTCAGAAGGTTTTGCTGTTCCAGGGGCTCAAGCTTCTCGATAGCCGCTTGCAGACGCTCCATGACTGTTGATTCAATCTTCGGCGCGGGCAAGCTCTTCGTTGTCGTTTCCTTCTTCAGATTGCTCGTCGTCATCGGGATCTTCCTCCTCCTCGGGTTCAGATGCTTCGCCCGGTGCCTCGTCTTCTTCAAAGAGTTCGTCGAGCGGGTCCTTGGGGGGCTCCTCTGGGACGGGTGCGGGGGCTGGGACTGGCTTCGGTGTAAAGTGAGTCTCCAGCTTCTTGAAGAGGTCATGCTCATCGCTATAGAAGACCGAATACAGCGCCTCTTTCAGCATTTCATTGTTGTTGGGAAAGCCCTCGCTTAGGACGTGTACCCCTCGGATGACGTCTTGCTTTGGGATAAACGCGATAAAACACTTGGCTTCTGCCAACTGCGTCAGGCTCACTTTGCGGATCTTGTACTGTTGTTTCTTGGCATGCTTTGCCTGTTGGTTGGCTGCGGGCTTCAATGTGGGTCCACTCGGCTTCTTTGAAGCCTGTGCTGCTACTGGTACGGGGGCGGTGCTCTTCTTCTTGTTTCTTTTGAGCTTGCTCACTGTAAAAATCTCCTTGGTTTTTGGTTTCGATTACTGGCTATGCGCTCGGTGTATTGGGGTCTTTCCAGTTCACAGTCTGCTTCTTTTTCTCTCCTGCTTCCTTGATTCGGTTGGACAGTCCCGTTGCAAAATCTTTCACGTCATGCAGAATAACTTCATATAGCATACCCCAAAACAGTCGTCTATCTGTGTAGTTAAAATGCATCTGTGTCAAGCCCTTTTCATCGACATAGATGGCAAATCGATTTCTTGCCCTGGCAAAATCACCGATAATGTCGGTGTTCTGCCTGACTTCGCTCATGGCTTGAAGTCCCTGAGGTAGGTCTTTCTTGTCCTCTTCATCTGACATGGCTTCCTCCAAATTATTCACGCAAAAGTATCCTACGCCAAGATAACCTTGACCAGGATGTTTGTGGGGATTTTTCTAAGAAAAGGGGATACAAGGGGTTGAGTCAATCAACCCAAGGTGGGATTTTTTTAATGTGTTGGTTATGCGGACTGTGCTCCAACAACGGCTCCACCGGTGTCTGTGGTTTTTCCATCAGCAGCTTCGATGCGAAGGATGCCAGTGGTGTCAATCCAGAGAGTGTACGCTGTGCCCGCTTCCGAGTACATGATAAGCTCTGCTGCATCGGTTGCAGCGTTGGAACCGTTGTAGATCTTCACACTGTTGCGACCCACATCAGACGCACCACCGACGATGACGCTACCGCGACCAGTTGCACCAGCAGCGGAACCCGCGAGCAATGTGATGTCTGTTCCCGTCGCAGTCGAGTTCAGAGCCAACGAAGCTTCACCGGAAACAGTCATTGCGCCCGAAGACGTGGTGAAGTTCGAAGCGCCCGCACCGTCCAGCGTGAGAACGCCACCAGAGTCAACGTCGATTCCGCCTGTACCGGCGTCAACGTTGATAGACGTTGCCCCTGTTGCATTTCCGATGTTGATGATACGGGCTCCACCTGTTCCGAGACCGATTGTCCCAGTCTGAACATAACCACCGATGGTGATAACCCCAGCACCAGTAGAGTCCATCGTGATTCCGCCTGTACCGGCGTTGAAGTCGAGCGATGTTGTGGAGGTTGCGTTTCCGACCGTGATAGCACGGGCCGCTCCGCCTGTTCCGATGAACATGTTCTGCGCAACGTCGTCACCGCCGATGGTGATGGTTCCAGCGGAAGACTCGATGTCGAGGTTCCCAGAGCTATCTATGTCCATCGTACCTGAAGCCGCCGCAAGGTTCACATTGCCCGCAGCGGCGTCAATCGAGATCCCGCCACTGACTGTATCGATGGTAACGCCGCCTGTACCGGCATCCAGATCGAGGGCTGTGGCTCCAGCCAAGTTTCCAATCGCAATCGGGCGCTCTCCTGAGGTCCCAACATTGATTGCAAAGTCAGCATCCTCATCTCCGACCCCGATGATACCGAAAGCGTTGAATGTTGCACCGCCCGAGCCAGCGTCTATATCGACTGTGGTTGCACCTGTCGAGTTTCCAATCGTGATGGTACGAACCGAAGCGCCCGTACCGACGTTGATTGCGCCTGTATCCGTGTTCGTACCAATGCCAATGGCTCCAGATGCATCGATATCGATGGTCGTAAAGGTCTGTGTACCGCCGCTGTCTCCGATGGTCAGGGAGCCATTTACGCCCGCTCCTTCTTTGGCACCAGACTGAATGACAACAGCCCCCGCGCTTCCGCCGTCATCGGCTCCAGCACCGGACCTTAGGGTGACAGCCCCACCAGCCCCACCAGTTCCAGAAGCGGCTACACCTCCGACACCACCGGCGATTGAGATTGCGCCACCGGCTCCACCAGTTCCAGTTGTGGCAGCACCACCGACTCCACCGGTTAAACTGCCTGCACCACCGGCTCCACCGGTTCCATCCGTGTTGGCACCACCAACACCACCGACCAAGAAGCCCGCACCACCGACGTTTCCTGGTTGTGTGGTTGAGTTGCCGAGGCCACCGACTCCACCAGTGTGGGTGACGGCACCGCCGACTCCACCGATAGCATCTGCTGCATCGCCGCCGATACCGCCAGTATGGGTAACAGCACCACCATTTCCACCTGCATCTGAGGAGATGGATGCACCACCTTTTCCGGCAGTGATAATGCTACCACCACCGAGACCACCGGCAGCACCGCCGCCAGTAGCATCACCTCCAACAGGAGCGATAAAGCTGAACGAGATTCCATCAACAGTCGCCCCACCAACGGGATCGGCTGTGAAGTCCCAAGTACCGCCGTTCGCGCCTTCACTGGTGACTCCGATGTGTGCGATGGGGGTTGTACCGAAGGACAACAGGTTTCCTGTCCCACTGAGTTGGATTGCGCCTGCATCCACGGTGATTGTGGCAGGTGATGGGAAGAAGTTGTTGTATGCATCGTCCAGGGTTGTGGTTGCTGCGGGCGCGTTGACCGAACCATTGGCGGTTAACTTGACCTTGTTCCCATCACCATCGAGGTAGTAAAGCTCCGTCAAGCCTTCATCGTCATACACGAATACAGACCCTTGCCCTGCGGAATCAAGACCCGTCAAGGTTAGATCCCCGGTGTCTGGGTATACAGTCATCAAAGACTTGAAGGGAAGGTAGGCATCGACTGTGACTGCGCCTGCGCCTGCCCCTGGATCTGCGCCGTTTGCGCTTCCCGCAACATACTGGTCTGCCGATTCATCCCAGAAAAGGCCAATGTGAGAGTTTGCATTGATGTTGATTGCTGTGGAAGACGAGCCGTCGTCACCGCCAGGAGCGCTGACATGGAGGTCAACGCCACTGTGCGTTGCTGCGAGGTTGCCCACTGTATCCAGCACAGTGTCACTGGTGATGGAGGCGACGATGGCGGTCTCAGGTGACCCTGTAGGATCGAGTATAATCCTGTCACCGACGTTGACTTGTGTCAAGAATGCGGCTCCAAGGGCTCCAGTGATAGTTGTTGTTGCGATAGTTCCAGAGTAGCTGATAGGTCCGCCGAAGCCGACTGTGGTTGCGGTGAACGCACTGGACAGGGTTCCGATTTTGGTTGAGCCTACATAGTCGGTGATGGTCCTGGTTTGGCCTGCCAAGGCACCGAATGAGATACTGACCGTCGCGCCGTTGAAGTAGTCATCTACAGACGATGACGCAGAGCCAAAGTCCAGCGTTGTGGTCGAGGGGCTTGCATCCAGATGCCTTGTACCGGACATAACCAAATGGTCTGCAACGTAGTCAGTGTTGTGGCGTTCTGACAAAAATCCAGAATCATAACCCGCGACCGCTGCTCCATCGTTCACCAGGATGAGGTTGTCAGTCACATCGAGCGTTGCGGCCCCTACTGTGAACGACGTTCCATTGATGGTGACGTTTCCTGCAAACGTCGTCATTTGACTGGCTTTTCCGATGGTGATGTCATCGGTGTTCGCTCCAACACCGATGCTCAGGGTACCGGATACGGCGGCGTCACGCTCGACACCGTTGCAGGTCAAGGTGGCTTGTCCTGCTCGAATGAGGTCGCCGCCTGTTCCAGCCAGTCGAGCGTGCTGCGCTCCCGTTGGGTTGGTGCCAAAATCAGCTTGGCCATCAACGACCAAAGTTAAACTTGCCATGAGATTTCTATCCTATGTGTTGTTAACAGAATACTCTATCGATTCAAGAAACGTGTTTGTTGTTTATTGTTAAGCCGGTGGTACGGTCTGGATGGACATTCCATCCAGGTAGACACCTGCTGACTTCACAGTCGCCCCGGCTCCAGCTTTTGGATGGTCTTCACCGAACAAATCGGTATAGTCGTGTGCTCCACCGTCGAGCGTGACTTCGTGACGGTCGAGCTTGGCGTGCTTTCTATCTTCACCCTTCACAACATACGTCGCAGCGATGCCAGCACGGTAGCACACAACGACATCTTCGCCCGCCACACCGGCCTCATCGAGCGTGACAGTCACATCATCTGTACCTTGACCAGAGGTAGAAGAGGCGATGATAGTCCCGTCTTCTCTTGTGAGGATGATTTCGTCTGTGAGGTCGTCAGCATGGCCATATCCGAAGAACTTGTAAGCTCCAGCGGCCTGCTTGACTTTGACGGTATCACCGGTGTTCCATTCATTCGCGGTCCCGATTGTTGCGCGATGGATTCTTTTTCCGGTGTCGGATTCCCCGACCAGTAGGGTGTTTTGGGTCCTTAAGCAAGCCAGGACAGACTGTCCATTTGTGAACGCCATTTCGCTTCACCTCCTATTTATGGGTTGAACTTGTTGATTCATTCAACAATCTATAATCTAACCGCTCTGTGCTCCTATTACAAATCCATCTGCTTCAGAGACCGGGGCACCGACCTTTCCGCGCAACCGGCCTGCTGAATCCCACCAAAGATAGCGAGTGCCCCACTTAATCAAAGACCCGTTCCAATCGCCTGCACTCCCGCCATACCCGACACCATCTGCGATCTCTAGAGTGCCTTCCAGGCGTGCTGCGAAGCCGCCACCTGTAGACTTAACTCTTAGAAGTTCGGTGCCAACGGGGGCAGCGGTATCGCCTATAACGATTGCTCTCGTGAATGCATTGGGTCTTAGATATGTAATTCCATCTGTCCACTTCGATGAGCCACCCGCCCCGGCGGCGACCTCGTCGATTGCGTCCTGGACATTGACAGACACAAGACCGGATAATGAATTGCTATAGCTTGAATTGAGTGAGTTGTCTTGAAGGGATCTGGAGTAAACACCGGTGAACCCGGCAAAAACAGTGGGGTCAGTAAAAACAATGGACAGACCGCGTGATGTGTGCAGCAACTCGCCCGTCCCATCGGATGTTGAAAAACCACTTGTACCGGCAAAGGACTGCGAGAAAGCGCCTGCAAAGGAGTTAACAATCAACTTTGCTGCTACGCCGCTGGTAAGGCCGATATTGATTGCCCCTGGTGCGCTAGCCGACACCCCACCGAGAAGATCCAGGACGAATGTATGTCCAGCCGAGATCTCTATCAAAGGAGCGCCGCCGGTCTCACCGATACCACCGAGAAAATCGACCATAAACCTCTGGCCTGTGGCTGTGGTCGTATAAGCAGCGGTAGCCATTGTATTTATGAGAATCATCCCACGGCCTACGCACATGGGCAACGCAGACAATGGCTTCGCTACAGTCAGAACACTGATAGTCCCGCCGCTGTAAGGCCTTCCCATGAATGTAACATCTGTGAGATCGTAAGAGGCTAGAACACCGGATATGACAGCAGGACCGCCGAAGGTATCGACCTGGACAATCTTGGGTCCGGCTGTTGCTGAGAACGCGGTATAGAGGGTATCCCAGGTTGTGTATGTGTTTCCTCCAGCCGTACCACCGGGGGCGAAGACAAAGACAGACTGATGCCCGCCCACGGGAT
>Ga0255052_10001123_pt1 | contig 20501 bp, 33 predicted proteins | sample JV7_2_21_MG_FD_188632 | JGI IMG/M metagenome (GOLD analysis project Ga0255052, IMG submission 188632) | Seawater microbial communities from Jervis Inlet, British Columbia, Canada - JV7_2_21 | ecosystem: Environmental > Aquatic > Marine > Inlet | place: Canada: British Columbia | collected... | reverse complement strand
GCTTCGCTACATGCGTCATTCGCTTTCAGCCATTCCATTGTGATTGCCGGCATCCTCATCGTCTTCTCCTTGTGTGTTGTAAGGCGGCTGCTCTACCGAATCATCAGCGGCTACCCAGTACGCTCTTTCGCACCGCAATATCTCAAACCTGCCCGGATCTTTGACCGTCATGTCTAATATTTTTTCTATCTGATCCATGACGCCCCTTGCTTGTTCCTCATTCTGCGCCGTGAATTGTACCGTAAATTTGCCTGCCGTTATCAATGCCATCGTCTTCTCCTGTGTGTTGTGTTTGAATTGCCCAGGGGAGAATGCTTGCAACAAAACCCCTGGGTGTGTTAGTATTGTTTCATCAATTCATTTTCTCAACCGGAACCGTAACCGTCACCGGAACCGGCACCGGAACTAACCACGCTCCACAGCCTTTCGTATGGCGGGTAATTGCCTGGCCCAGGCATTCCAGGATTTCTATCGCTTCGATCACTGTAATTCTATCCACCGCGGCCGGGAATCTGCATTCCCTAGGCTTGTTAACGCCCTCGACCGCGTCGTCTTTTGGAACATAAACGATGCCGTCTACTACGATCTCTTTACTCATTTTTCTTCTCCTTGTGTGTTGCCGGCGGCCCATAGAAACCGCCGGCTGGTATATGATAATATGTGGCGGTGGCTAGAACATTGGAATCACCCCCTTGCGGCAATAAGGAGAAAGACGGTCGCGGCTTGACTAACTGCGACCGCGTGTATTCGTCTACTATGGCTACATTAACCTTCCACGCCTATCAAGCTCACAATTCCAAGTGTTCCAGAGAGTCGGCTTGCCGTCCTTGATGATCTGCTGAAACTCTTGATTTGCCTTGCTCAAGAACTCTCCCAAAGCGCGGTCGTTTGTGGTTGCTCCGAACATTTTAAGGTTATGCGATACGTTATCAGTCTCTTCCTGGAGTTCCATCTTGCTTGCCAAAGCATCTCTTGTCGTCATTGTCTTCTCCTTGCGTTGTATTATCACTCGCTTTCCCTGGCTACGTCTTGCCTGCTACTTGCGAGCTATGTTGAACATTGAGTTATCCGACGTTTTCAAAGAACCTTGCTTCGTCCTAACACCTTAATGATACCACATTGACTTTAGTTTGTCAAGCTAATAATAGGCTTTTTATAGAATAATCCTATTATTTAAGAAAAAAAGTTGACAATACCTAGTCAATATGATATGATTAAAGTGTATTTTTTAGCAACATATTAAAAAGGAGAATCATATGGCAAGATTAGTCACGATAAAAGAAGCCGCCGAAGCATTGGGTTGTTCAAAACAAAATATACACCAAGCGATTACCAGGCATAACATTCCTACGTCTACGAAAGGAATATTAAAGCGCACCATTGTTGAGCGATATGTAAAAATTAAGCATGTAGACCTGGATTTATTGGAAGAAATACGAAAAGGCGATAAATAATGGTAATGTACCACATACTACTCGTTCTAATCATCATAGGCTACCTCATCATCTACTCCCTCTGCCGCATCGCCGCCAAAGCTGATGAAGATATGGAGCGCGCTATGCAAGGCCGCGAGATAGAGATCATCAAGCGGCCAATTAAGCCGCGCGTGGAGACTTGCGATGCTGAATGCGTAGGGATGGTATGATGGATGATTTAATGGGCTGTTTGACACTTATCACTGGTGAATAGGAAGTCCGGGCTGTATGATCGTGACACTATTCTCTGGAGAAAACCAACCTCCGGGCTGCTTGGCATATCGGAAGAAGTACCTGACGCCTATTGCGCCACCCGTAAACTCGATCCCCGCTGCCGAAGCCGAAAAGCTGACCAGACGCCACCATTTATTCGGAGCGTCTACATACCATTCCTGAATATCATCATCATCAAAGCTGTTGTGCGTTGGCACTGTTTCATGGATCTTGGGCACGCCAGAAGTATCCCCAGGCTCCACATCGTATGTTATATCTGACTCAGGGATCGTTGTCCAGACAACATCCGGGTCCTGGGGATCATCGGTGGTTACCTGATACACATATAGTCCATGCGCGCCAGAACAAAAAAGTATTAACGCTGCAATCACAAATAATGTCTTCATTTTATCTCCTTCTAGGAAGTCAGTATTCCTTCCCGTTAGCCCATTTGGAATCATTACGCTTTTCTATTTTATCACTCTACATCTGAATCGGACTCCCCATAGCTACAGGCGGGATGCTCTGATCTTCCGCCTTCTGCCATATCAATAAATATCCAGCTACCGTCCGCTGCCTTACAGAAGTCTACGCTCGAGTAGCCTTTTACGCACGCGCCTACCAAAACCGCGTATTTTGATAGCAACTCGACCTCATCATCCGGTTCGTAGTTCATTTCCCACAGTAGCTCCTCCCAATTCTCCGCCAAATTGAGATACCGCGAGCCCTGCTCAATAGCCTCGGCGCTCCAATACGGATGATGGCACTCAACCGCGCCGTCCCTGACAAAGTATCTGCGCTCTGGATTGATCGGCATCTCGCGTACAAAGGCGGTGAAGCCTGTCAGCATGGGTATATACTTTCGCACTATTAACGCCTCAATATCCAGATCCGCCAGAGAGCTGCATTCCACCAGCCCAACTATCGCCCTTTTCAGGCTTTTATCATCACTGCCTTCGAGATAGCAGGTTAGATCCCAGTCATGCTTCCCTGACGTATGGTCAGTCCGTACAAAGGCAGGAACGCCTACACGCTCCACAGCCTTTCGTATGGCGGGTAATTGCCTGGCCCAGGCATCAGCGGATGACTTCTCACCATCAAGGACGCCAAAGACTTCATCATATGTCATGTTGAGCTCGACTATATGCGTCTCAGGCATAGGTATATTCAAGTCCCTTACCAGCGGCCACCAATATAACATACTGTTTTTATTCATGTCGCTCCTTTCTAAAAGAATTTGAAATCACTATCACACAACTCATTTAGTCTGTTGCCGAGGCTACGCTCTTTCATCTCCCTTCTGGGAAACGGCGCTTCCATTCTTTTGATACTTCCTGTGTAAAATAATTCTTCCATGAATGTGACGTATATCCCTGCCTGTCTCTTGTACCCGGTATCCAAATCCAAATGACTTTATGAACGGGACAATGTAGCGACCCGAATCCAGCCGAGGCTTCAACATTGAATCTTTTGGCGCATATAGGGCAGCCGTCTTTAGCCAATTCCGCTATAGTAGAGCATCCATTTATCTTTTTTGGAAACTTCAATCTATAATACAATCCATTCGGATCGATTGGCGTGTTATCTCTGCCGTCCATTTAAGCTATCTCACCTCCTTATCGAGTTGAAAATCATTTTCTTAAATGTACTGTGAAGCATACGCAAGAGGAGATCTAATTCAACAATTCTTACGTTTTGCGCGTAAGCAATTGACTTATCAAAGTGAAAAGATATCTGCTCAAGCACATCCCGCGGGCTTCCTTGTAACATATATTCACTGACTAGGTCAACTGCCTTTGCAAGATGATATAAAGAAGCAAGCTCAAGTGCAGCACCCCGTTTATACTGGGCTTCTACTTCATTTAAGTATTGGTTTTCATATTTGCTTTGTTCTGATCTCAAACTATTTATTAGCTTAACTGATTCATCAAGATCCTGCCAAGAGCTCTTCCTGACAAGATATAGAATAGACAAATAAATAGTTGAGAACATCCTATCATCCCAATCATTATTTTCTGTTTGATCTATGCTCCATACTTCTTGTCTTTCAATCAGGAATCGTCGCATATCTTCCCACTTTTCGCCAAGGTACGCATATGTGGTGAGCTTCAATATATGCTTAATCTTGCCAAATTTATCTTCCGGTATAGGCAGAGCATTCATCAGTTTGAAGCATTTAAAGCATAGTTTTTGGAACTGAGTTTTGCTGTCAAGATTTTCCTCTCCAGTTTCAAAGGAATACTGCCACAGATCGATAATCGAAAATTCTAGACCTTCTATAGCCCTTGCAACGGCTTCAATTTCAGATTCTGTTAGACTTTCATCTCCATAGAAGGCCTTTGATACCTTTTTTAAGTTGATAGTATCAAACGCCTTTTTTATCAGACTTTCATCTAAGAGATTCAAGACTTCATGGTCTATTATATCGCCGTCTATGTTCATTTTACTATTTCCATAAGTTCCGGAAGTTCTGCGATGTTGACAGATATATAAAACGCGGCCAATTCCAAGTTCATCATTTTATCTAGGTTCGTTGCTAATGCTTTATACCTGGCTCTTAGATCCTTTACTGTTGGCTCGGTGTCCCTTACTAAGACTCCAATTAATTTTACTCTTCGGGCATGACTGCTTAAGTAGGCCTTTAGCGCCTTTTTGTAATCTATTTTGAAGAGATCACTTTCTGAAAGTTTATACACTTTAAATCCGAGCCATCTAATTAGAGCCGATCTCGTATCTGAGCTACTTTTCAAATCCTCTAATTGCTTAATCATTCCACTTCGGCCATACAAAACTTGAGGTGGTGTTGACTTGTCGTTAGATGATTTGGCATTCATACTTACCTCCAACGTAAAGGTATGGGGCAGTGACGTTGTGTCAGTTTGGGAACTGACCACCGCCCCAATAATGTTTAGCGGCAATCACAGCAAAGCTGCGCAGGCTTGTTGTAGTTGTAGTTTAACAGAGAGCGGAAGGTAAGTCAAGGGGAAAGAGAGAATAGAAACGTGCATAGCAGACAATGAAAAGCCGCGCCCACCATGCACGTCAAGAGTAATAGTATAGGAGCGGTAAAGGTGAGTAAACCGCCCTCTACTATATACAACGAATTCGGGTCTCCAGAATACAACCCTATTTTCACTTTTTTATGGCGGCGCCGCCGTTTTTTCTGATATTGCTTGGCAAATTCCCCGAAGTTGTCGGCATTAATACGTGTGGGGTGTGTCAAAGAAAAGAGCGAGGCGGCTTGATGGTCAAGTATGGATGGGATCGCCCCGCTCTATTTGGTGGATTGCAGAAACTTGAGAATAGCAGGAGCAAGCTTGAGAAGACCCAGGAACAATGAACCGAGAAAGCCAGCGATAAATGCAACGATGGCGGCAATTAGCGCGACCTTCGTCCATGTAACCGCCTGAGCTATCCTGAGCTTGACAACTTCATCACAGAGGTCATCGTGCTTTTTGGCGTGTTGGTCAATTTGGCCAAGCACAAACTTCCTTTCAGCCGGCCAGCTTGGTTTATCATCCATTGACGACATCCTGCTCTTTCTCGCCGTCTATATGACTGATGTCCGCCGATAGGAGATGGTCAAGATCTGTCCTGTCGATCTTATATTCGCATTCACCATTCTTGATACCGGTGATGGCATACCAGAGTTTTATTATATGCGTCATGAATGTCCTCATCTTTCGCCTCTATGTGCAGTTGATCTGCCGTTACTTGCGCCGCTTGTAACGCTTCGACTTATCCGACCGCAGCTTCTCATGATTTGCTTTATCTATATAATACAGGTCAAAATATGTATCGGTTTCCTCAAACGGTAGATAGACGCCTTCCCGCTCCTTCAGATATACGATCAGCACCTGGACAGCGAGATTGAGTGAGATCTGATCATTTTGCAAGTCGCTCAGCAGCTTATCTATGTTTTCGTATTCAGGCGGTAGCTTCCTGAGCCGTTGCCTTTCACCACCAGCCAACTGCGCCCAAATATAAGTGAGAAAAACACATACAATAACCACACCCACTATCCACATATACTGGCGGACTTCCGCTTTTTTCATGGCTCCTCGCTCCTGAATCGTGTTATGGTAATAGCATCGATCTTAGACGATAGGTTGCGCACAGTTACTTCCTGCCTCCCAAGCTGCACTTTCAACTCACCAATCTGCACATTCAAGGATAGTATCTGCGTGACAAGGAAGCCTATCACAACTATGAGCGCTGTCAATAGCACAGGCAGGACGTATTGTGCTAATTTACCCCATGTGAAGCTGTTGTCCGGCATGACATCCTCTATATAATATTGATGCTGATTACCTGGCCAGCGGCTTCTCCGAATTCAAATAGACGGCCGCCGGTACTTGTCCCACTTTCGAGCGTCCCACCATAGAGCCTGCCCCTATAGACGGCGAGAGACATTATTCTCGTCTGTCCGTTTAGCTCTATAGCAACTTGCTCCCAGGCGTTGTTGTCATTCCATCTGAATAAACGCCCTCCGGTTCCTGTCGAACCATAGAGCCTGCCGCGATATACTGCCATAGCCCACATCTCGAATTGGCTATTTAGCTTTGGAGCCTTTTCTACCCAGGCGTTGCTATCATCCCACTCAAGCAATAGCCCGCCGCCTGCCGGGGAGCTATTCGTAGTGCAGCCGTAAAGTTTTGAATTGTATACCGCCAGCGACTCAATAGAGCGCTCGGTGTCGTGTTGCCCTGCTTTCTCTACCCAGTTGCTTAAACCATCCCATTCAAATAAACGACCGCCTGCCAAACCACCATCATAAGTGCCGCCGTATAATATATTATTATATACGGTTAAAGAATATATAGCGTCTTGCCCATTTAATTGGCCAGCCTTTTCTACCCAGGCGGCGTTATCGTCCCACTCGAATAAACGGCCTCCAGGTGAAGTGCCGCCATACAACTTGCCGTTATAGACCGCCAAGCTATATATGACAGTCTGGCTATTCAGTTGCCCTGCTTTCTCTACCCAGGCGGCGTTATCGTCCCACTCGAATAAACGGCCGGTACTCGCTGTCCCTCCGTAAAGCTTACCATTATAGACTGCCAGGCTAAAGATCCGCGTCTGCACATTTAATTGCCCTGCTTTCTCTACCCAGGCGGCGTTATCGTCCCATTCGAATAAACGGCCGGTACTTCCCATTCCGCCGTACAATTTACCATTATAGGCCACTAGAGAATCAACCACATTTTGTCCGTTCAACTGCGAACCGACCTGCGTCCATGCGTCTATAGCCATATTCTTATCCTAATCTATAGTGAACGTCATCCAGAAGTAAAGAGAATCTATATCTGTCGCTGGCAAATTTATATATACTATGTCTCCAACGGCCACTGCCGGATTATCTATAGTGCCGTCATCCTCGGCCTCCTGAGAGCCGGAGGTCGCCACTGTCTCTATAGTGACTGGCGATCCGTCCGAAGGCGATGTATATTTCTTGAAGTCCATCGAATATGTTGATGACGGGTGCGTGATAATGCCACAGTCGGTGACTGTTATCCCGTTTGGGAATCGACTGGCGTGAACAGAAAGAAATGGAAAAGGATTCTGCGTCAGGCTATCAGGATCATCAATATTGCCACTTACAAAGCCTATCCCGCCTTCGCCCACGCCGCCAGTCCTGTGCGCCGACACATCATCAACATGAGATTCGGTCTGAAAAGTCGTCTGGCGGTCGTGTATATCCATGATACGGTCTTTTCTCATGATATACCTCCCGCTGATTCAGAGCATGATTCACCAGCGGCCGATTCGCTGCATGACGTACCCGATGGATCGAGACTGCATGATTGGCTGCCTAATGTTAGCTCTACAACGTCGTATAATAATGACTCGCTGATGCTATCAGAGCAGGACGATACGTCCTCGCATGATGAATCAGAGGTTACTGTCGAAGTTTCGTCACATGATGAGGCTGTCCAGTAATCGCTACCAATCAAGGTCGAATATGTCGAACACGATTCAAAAAGGTCGGTCGCGCTGAATTCCGAGCAGGATCTATATGTGGAGCAAGACGAAACCGTAACCTCTACTCTTTCCGATACGCTGTTGCGGGATATTCCCACTATAAACTCGCTGCATGATTTACTTGCTACTATATCGCATGATTCACTTGCCTCGAACTGGGAACATGACGTGCTTTTTGATACCGATATTTCGGACGATGAAAACGACTGGCTGCTGACCTCGTAGAGCCTGAGCGTCCCCGCGTACTTACTCTTAAACAGATGATGCCACATATCCAGCGGCCGCTCAACACCATCAATTATCATCTGATGCGTTGTACCCGGAGCACCTTGATCTGGAGTAAAGGTCAAGACCGTCATATTCTCCCACCAGCCCAGAAGCCGGTCGGCTTTGGCTTTCGTGAGGTTGATCAGCGGCGCTTCATAGAGCTCGGCATTTCCCCACTCGTGCGTATCGGATAGACCGCCCTTGTTGAGCGTCGTCTGCCTGATACGATTCTCCGCTATGTTAAGCCCGCGTGTTGGATCTATATCAACAGAGCTTGTTCCGTCTGATAGTTTATAGAGCGCCATTTGTCAAATCCTGCCATCGTTGGGTGAAATATTTGGATAAAAAATCTTAATGTCCCTTTGGTACATCCCGAATACAATATCTATCAGTTTTTGGTTATAGAGATTTCTATGGAGGAAAGTTCTTGCTTTCGCGCTGGAAGCCAATCGCTTTTCCCCATATACCCTGGTCATCTGCTGTGCATGGATAGACTTGATATTTCATTTCATAGCTCTTTAATGCCGCTGTAAATCGCTTCTCTATTTGAGGCGGCGCTGGCTCCAGAGTCGAAAACACCTTGACCAACGGCTCAGACCTGCCAAAGAATACCATCGTCCCACATTGATCCCACCATTGGCATGCCATGACATCATTACTGCCTAGATACTTGATAAGTACAGGTATCCCATCCGGCCTACCGACTATTGAATCACCGTTGAGCTTTAGGACATAATCACAGCCGTGAGATAATACGAGATCGAGTCCTGTCCTGATGTTCCTTAGCTCTCCGAATTGCTTGCCACTCCAGCCGCCGCCACTCCAGCCGCCACCGGTGAAGAATAAATCGCAACTATTGACCGTATCAGCGGAAGGCGTAATCTGATGAGCGTCATAACCTATGACTATATAATACCCGCGCTCCATCATAGGCCGAGCCAGAGCGCCAATGTCATTAGCCGTTTTGTCGTATGAAGTTATCAAAACGCCGATTTTCACTACAGGAACTCCTTGTGCAGCATATAGGCGTGATGCTGCCCTCTATATCTCGTATATTCCTCAGCGTAATTACTGTATCGGCATAGCTTACACTGAGTATTATCAATATCCATATTGTCTCTGGAGATAATCGCCACTGCGAGGCTGTTTTCCCGGAGATCGGCAATAGTATACTCAGTTTCATATCTATGTTGACAGCAATATACATATCTACCATCGGCAGTAATAATGCCTACTAATCCTGCTATATCGCAAGAAACGTCCCGGTTCCTGTCATATCGCTTGGTAAAAAAGCTAATATCTGCAGAGGGATAAAATACCTGATTGCTCTGGGAAATCTCCGGCTTGAACTGAATATAATCCACGGCTAATTCCTCTGCCAACTTTTCGGCTCGCGCCATATCAACCTCGCCCTGACCACACATAACGTAACTCAAACCAAGCGTCTTGCATGATGGTCTGATGTTGGTTATATTATCTATTACTTGTTCGTAAGCATCATTGTGTTTTATCTTTTTATATGTATCCGCGTATCCTGCATCGAGGCTGATCCTGACAAATTCCAGAAGCTGGAAAGGGATGTCCCCGATCTCGATACCATTCGTAATAAGCCCAATCTTCATGCCGATTAGGGCAGCAAATTCTATCATATTTGGCAAGCCTGGATTCATAGTCGGCTCACCGCCGCCGGTGAAGGTAATAGACTTCACACCTAAATAATGGAGATCCTTAATCATTGCGAGCGCAAATGCAAGATCCATGTCATCATAAGCGGTTCTATTCTTCGATATACAAAATGCGCATTGGTTCTGGCATCTATTTGATGGATCCATCTCGCATGTTACAGGTATAGCCCATCCTCTTTTCTCGATCTGTTCCATTTCCTGCAAATAGAAAAGTATTTTGCTATTCATCTAATACCGCCTCGATCCATTTCTCTGGCTTGAATGTCCGCGCCCTTTCCTTGGCTCTCCGCCCCATCCTGGTCGTTTCTTTACTGTTTATATTGACTATCGCTTCGATATGCTCTTCCACCGTATCACAGAGCCAGCCAGTTTCAGGCGTCAACCTATCCTTCGCTCCGCCCCTGTTATCGGCAACCACAGGCAGACCCGCCGCCATTGCCTCCATTATTACTCGCGGGCCGTTGTCAAGATAATCCGGCGGCAGTATATACCAGAACACGCAGCCTTTTTTCAATATATCCAATACGGGCTGACTGTATTCCGGTATATTGGTGACATAATCGAGATCATCCAACGATTTATGTCCGCCCATCATGGTAAACCTTACCGCTGGATGACCGGCTTTTATCCGCTCCACAATATCCCGGATGTTCTCTGGATACTTAGACGCTCCCTGCGAGCCGACCCTGACAACATGCAGCGTCTTATCCAGCGACCCCAGATCGGTATCAAGAAACGGCTGGAGGTCGATAGGCGGCGGCAAGATACTCGCGTTGCAATCTGGAACGAACTTCCTGAAAGCCTGTCCCATATCAGAACACAGGAAGATATACCGATCCCATGTTTTAGACCACTCCACAGTGCCGGCCTGCATCAAGCGATAATTCAAGACCATGATTTTTTTATCCGCCTCGACACTCTCCAATAGCTTGTATCTGCCATCGAATCCGGAGGTCATATCGTTTGCGTATAGCATCATTATATCACATGGTTCGGTGAGAGGATGCTCCTGGGAATCCAGCTTTACATGAGGGGATAAGGACATACTGAACTCGCGGCTGACGTTCCGCCCCGGGATAAGGTGAACGTCGTAACCTTCCAGGAGCATCTTATTCGCTATCCAGACAGCCGACCGCTCGCCGCCTCCGTATGCGTGAGCGTTACATACCAGCTTAAAGACGGGCTTCTTTGCGGTTCTCTTTCTCGCTGACCCTTCCGGGGCTTCCAGCGCGCCGCCGACATAATACGACTTGATCCCGTTGGCGACCTGGAAAGGCTCTATCATCATCATACATCTAGGATAGCCCTGTTCCAGATTCGGACATGCCCGCGCCGATGCCCTCCAACATGACCTCAATCCTTGAGCATCCCGTTCATTGCCATCAAGATCTTGCCCTTCGCACTTCATGGCTCCCTGGCTATGTATGTATCTATGGAACGGATACATCTCAAACTGCGCCGGCTCCCTAGCTCCCGCTGGTATAACGCACGGCTTCCCGAATCCGGCGGCTACGTGCATGAGGCTACTGACCAGCGACAGGCAACCATCTGAATGATAGACCAGCCGGAATAGATCGCGGATCCCTGAACGCGGATCCTGTGTCTGACCGATCATGTCGATCATGTTGTCGCCATAGAGTTTAGGATGATAATGTTCTGAATTCTGCTTCCCGTCATCAAGTCCAATCTGGACAAAAGTTATCTCGGAAAGCTCAGAGACGACGGCCTGCCATCTCTCAGGCGGCCAGAATTTCGACGTAAACGGCGGCCGCTTGCCGTTGGCTATAAGCCAGTATCTGCCATCTATAATAGGCGGCAGGGCCTTTTCGTCTTCGGTCAAGTGCAGATCGGGGACGAGCGGACCCATCGGAAAATCAAAGTCAGTCTTCTCCATGATCGACATTCTGAATGCTTCGGTTATATGGCAGCCCAGAGAGCTTGACCTATTGCACGCTGTTTGTGTTCCAATTCGCAGCGATATATCAGGGGCACCTGCGAAATTGTCGATATACGGATTCCCGTAGAATATCTGCTGAAAAGCCGGCTTTCCGCCTGTATTAAACCTCACTCGAAATTTATGCTTGAAGGATTCTCGCTCGCAGTTCGGGCATGATATGACATCAACTTTCGCCTTACTCGGAACAAATGCCTCCATTCCGCATTTAGTACATCGACGGGCAGCAGCCATGTCCCTGACAGCTGGCGTCCCCGTTATCAAGTCGCCAATAAACTGAGCGTTATGAAGTTCGACCTTTATCGCCATGACACCGGCATCCTCTCCGCCTTCGCCTTCGCAATCGACCCGCGAACGCTCTTGAACAGCTGCTCTTCTGCCTGCTCCAGCATACTATCAGGGAAGTTGATACCGATGCTCTTAGCCATCACAGCCGCTTTATTATCCTTTTCGCCTACATGCGCCACACCGATTATATATTGACCTGACTGCACGGCATCATATATCACGCTTAATACCTGGGTATTCGGAATGCTATGCTTGGGCTTCAATGCTTGCATGATCTGATCTGGCTGCGGGTCCCAGTTGTCGCAATCGATCCATGTGACCGGTGTTCCAAACGGATTCCACGTCTCCTGGTATCTCTTTTCCAATGGCTCGTTGAAATAGGTCTTGTTATCCGCCCAGACAAGCTGCTGAGTGCCGCACATTGCCGCCAGGTGCATCACGCCGCTGCTCTGCCCTATAACTATGCTGGCAGACGCTACCAAGTCCATTAGAGAGCCAAGAGACATGCCTCTGGCGTCCCCTGTTCCCGGAACATGCAGGTCATCCTTTGACCCTATCGAGATTGCGCTTGGGAATTCCTTCGCCAAGACCGCCCATTTCTCAATATCCCAGTTCTTGAATGCCGCCGTCTGTATCCCTCTGGCATGGAACAAAACAACAGCATCCTGAACAACAGGCGATCCATATCGGACGTATTCGCCATCGACTTTATATTGCTTGATGGGCTTGATATGATACGCTTCCAATTCGATCCCTACATATGGCCAGTTGACTTCCGTCCAGCCATCAACACGCTTTTGATCTGTATGCGGTCGAAATTCCAACTCGCAATGAAATCCCGAATACAACGCCTCCACGCCTTCAAACGTCGATATGATCATCTTCTCGTAATCCCGACTCAGCTTCCTGAGATAAGGAACCCAAGTCATGATTTCCCACCCGAATTCTCCTATCCAAGGTCCTGCAAATGCTATCCCCATTTTATCCCCTTTTATGCGCTCGAACTTGAGCTGACCTCGACAATTCTCACTGCCGCCTCATGTATAGTATCTACGGTCTGGCCAAATGTATACTGAAACGGCCTTGATCCCGCTGGGTTGATCCTCGAATATATGAAAGTGGCTGGCGCGCCATCTTTGTCTGCGTAGAATTCCAGTATGGTCAAGCCCTGCCACCACGCGTTGAGCTTATCCGCCTTCGCTTTCGATATGTTCTTGAGCGAGAATTCATTGCGCTCCCCGCCTCCCGTATCCCAATACTGCCGCATCCCCGAATCATATTGATTGAATCCGCGAGTCCGGGAATCCGGCCGGTGAATCCCGGGGCTGATCTGTGCCGCAAAGCTGATGCTTGACGTTCCGTCGCTCAATTCCATTGTGCCGCTCACCAAGGCCACCTCGCTTTTATCATAACTTCCCACTGATCGAGATCGTATATAATCCGCTCGACATATGGAGTCGCGCCTGATATATCTTTCAGCGTATCATCAACGGTTATCTGCCTACCCAGATCTTCCATGATGGCAGGGATGCCGCCTATGAGATTGAAGAACCGCAGCGGGAAAGCATAATCGTTAAGCGTAGCATCCCGATCTGAGGTGGCGCTTGCGGATGTGTTATGTACGAATATACGACCCTCGACCGTTTTCTTGAATGTCCCGAACTTTGCTATACTTGTCGCGTCGGTATCGGTGACGCTGCTAACCCATGATCCTTGAGAGAAGTTGTAGCCATGCCTCACTGTTACATTATTGAGTATCTTATCGGTAGGCTCCTCTAAATCTCTGCCCTGTCCTGGCTTCTTTCTCGATCCCGTGTTCCCCTCATCGTATGAATATCCCGGATCGTATGGTGGCGCAAAGTCAACCTTGCCGTCATTATTGACCCATATATACGAATGGGTCATCTGGCAGATGATCATGAGGCATTCAGCAACAGTCTGACCTTTCACAAGTCCCTTGATACCGTAGCTATTAGCGACTATATGATTGTCGCGCCATGCTGCAAAAGCGGTATAGGCTATATCTGGATTGGTGGGGGCATTCAACGTATTCAATCCGCCATGTACGGTCAGCAATCGCCATACAACTTCTTCAGCGCTCACGGTCTGCGATTGCCAAAATGTATCAGGGTTGGCGTTGCTTCCTACTGGCTTGTCAAGAAACTTGCTGTTGTGATCTTTGATCTGAATAGTAACATCTTTTCCTTCATAAACAGGATGGAGAACAGTTCCCTTGAAAAGCGTGTATGCATTTGCCTCATCGCCAGAAACATAAGCCTTGATCTCAGCCGTGTCCCCAAGCGCGTCATTCGTCGCCTTCAGGAAGTTCCACCAGCCGCCAGCGTTGTTGAGTGTAATCAGCGCCTTGCCTGATGATAGATTTACATCGCGCCTGATAGTTCCGATCTTCAATACTTGGCTTGTCTTATCGACTGAATCATAGAGGAATTTATAGCGTGGCTTTACGGATGGTTTGAGTAGGTTTTCCCGGAATGCGGCTAGATTCATTGTATGCCATCAGCGGCAGCCTCAGCGAATGCCGGACCTAGCCCCTGCTCCACTTGCTTGGTCGTTCTCTGCTTGTCGAAATTAGTCAAATCCTGATCGTTAATGATGACAGTGCCGCCTTCAAGAAAGCCTCCAACAGCCCGCGCCCCCCTACTGACCGCACCCCCGATAGCCCTGGAAGTGGGATCTATTGACCCCGGAGCAAGGGCAGAAAGCGCAGAGCCAAGACCTACGCTGCCAAAGCTCGCGCCGCCTGTCAGCAGTCCGGTCAATAACTGAGTGGCGAATATCGTGGCCATCTGCCTGATCGCTATCCGTTTGAGGTCTATCCAAAAGGCCTCCCAAAGGCTCTTTGTTTCTCCAGAGAAAAGATTGGAAAACATATTTTCAAATGCCGGGCGGATCGCGTCGGCAGTATCCTGCGCTCTATTGCGCATATTCTCAAAATAGTCATTCATGCTTTCCTGGAAGGCGGGGCTGATGCCAAAATTCGCTGCTCCAAGTGCCCGCGCCAGACGCTCCGCCAGATCTGCCGCGCCTGACATCTGTATTCTAATATCCTTCCACTGAGCCGTAAGGAAATTGAGATTCAGATTGCCTATCGCTTTCTGCATATCATGAACGGCAGGAACGAAAACAGACAATATGTCCGCAGCCCAACTTCGCATGGCTGCTCTAAATTTTGCGAATTCTTCCGCTCGGTCTGTTAGGGTTTTCAGTTGTAACTGAATATCACCCAAACCTTTAAGCGCATCGGTCATTGCCTGGCGAAGCTCCACGCCCATAACGTTTACCAATTCATCAAAGCCCGGCGTTATATCTCTATTGAATTCGTCCGTTATGGTCTTCATGTGTTCTTTTGTTCGCTGTTCTCTTTGCGCTAATAATTTATCAGACGCCTCTTTCGTAAACGTAAATTGTCTGATGATGGCTTTTCCTAGCGTATCCTCAAGAGCTAACCCCAGGCTTTTCCATGTTGCTTTTAACGGAATGGCCATGAATCTAGTCGCCGAAATGGTCAATTTGACCATTGATTGTAGCATCTTTGCCCAAGTCGTAAACCCGATAACGGCGATTTCTGAAAACACAATAGCTATGTGATCCCTCAACAACGTGAAATTATCTACAACAGTGGTCAAGCTTTCTATAATCTTGGTAAAGCCGTCTGTTACTTTTCTAGTATTTTCCAGCATTGTTCTGCCAATCGCATCTTTCAGCAAGTCAAAACTGATTCCGATATTCTCGATACTATTGGCAATCCCCCCCGCCGCTTTGGGAAGCTTCTCAAATTCAGTCACCAGTGCGGCGACAAGCTCCTTACCTGTGATGCTTAGATCCTCAAGCGGTTGGCCGTCAAAGGCGTTTTTTAGCGCCGTCTGCATCTGCGGCAGACGTTCCTGTAACTGCCGAACGTCTTGGCCGAATCCGCTGGTCTTGTTGGCCATCTGGGTCAGCGCCAGATTAACGCCAGAGAGGTCTTCTGCACCTTTGCCGACCGTGACCAGGGCATTGCCGAATGCCGAGAGAGCGCGCTCTGCTAGATCTGCCTCTATCCCTGCCGCTTGAAGGTTTATTGATCCCTGAAGAGCCGCTTCAAAGGAAAGCCCCGGCAATTCCGCCACTTTCCGTAATCGGATAAACTGACGGCTCGCCTCTTCCGCACCGCCAGCAACAGCAGTCAAGCCCCGCTTAAGCTTGTCATACTTAACGGCGGTCAACACAGACGCCTTCCCTGCACTGATAATGGCGCGAGTGAGCTTAACGCTGATGGCAATGGCGGCAATAGCGGCGGCAGTGCCAATAGCGGCCAGACCGATGGATATTTTCTTGAGATTCTTCGTCGCGCTGGTGGCAAAGCCGGCAGTCTCGCTCTTAGCCTTGCGTATAGTGCCGCTGAATTTGCCCTTATCGCCTTTTATCTCAACAAATGCTTCTGCGATCTTGAATGCCATCTCTACCTCGCCGGAGGATTCAAACCTAACTCCTCCGCCTCCTCCATCATAGCGTCAATGTCCCAGCCCTCATCTTCCTCTTCTGATTCACCGCCGCCAAACATCTTCTGTATTGCGATTATGCGGCGATAATACCCTTGCGCCTGCCGCCGGGTCAGCTTGCCGGTATCTTCATGCGACCAGCTATAGAAATAAGAAAGGACGGCGCGAACCGTCCACCAGTCTAGGGGATCACCTGCTCCACTTCCGGAGGGTTTACGGTATCATCATTCTCTTCGCTATCATTAAAGCTTTTTATGGCGGTATTGACGATCTGTATATTGCTCTGATCGACTATATCGGTGATGTTTTCGTATGTTATCCCGGGGTTGTTCTTGAGCATCAGGTAAATTATATACAGAAGACAATCGCTCGCCTCCATTTCTTCTGCCAGCTCTTCCGGGGTGCTGTGCATCCTAAGAATCCGCCTGACCCCTTCTTCTCGCTCTTTGATCTCAACGCCCTGGGCGGATTCCCGATACAACTTGGCGTATTTTGTTTTGATGAAGTTCTCTACATCGCCCAACTCTTCCAGATCAAGCTCTAGGAGAGTATAGTTCTTACCCTTCAGCTCAATGACAACCTTTCCGCGTTCTGCATTTCCCGATGTTCCCATTTTATCCCCTTTTTGTTTAAGTCGGCCACGCCGCTGTTCTCAATACGAGCTTTGTCGTGGCACTAATAGTGACGCTATCGCCCGCGCCTTCAGCGGTTAGCGAAGCAGTAGCGACATTTATCGTTCCGGCTACTACCGCCAGTATAGTGTAGCTGCCGTCGTTGCTGGTTGACCCGCTCACGGTAAATTCATCGCCAACCTCGAAGCCGGCGGCGATAAATCCATTGCCTGTATCGGTAATGGTATCTTCCCCGCCTCCGCCATCTACAAACGCTATGCCTGTTCCCAGCAACGACGCCTTGCCTGTTCCCTGGAAAGAAAGACTTTCCTCTATGGCTTGATCTACCCCCGAACTAGTATCAATGCCGCTCACGAGCGCAAGGCCGCTGTAGAACAATGCTGTCGTGACATTAGGGCTGGCGTTATACTCAGCGAAGAATCGTACCATCATCTCCGTTCCCGTCCAGTCTCCGTGGAAATCATCAGTAAGCCAGTAGCCAGATGCTTCGCCCGTCCAATCCTCTAGCCCTACGATATATTTCTTGAAGCCGGCAGCGCCATCGACAAAATCAGTGACCTCTACAAGATCTATCTCGCTAGTGAACGTCCAGCCGAAGAAGCCGGCCACTAACTGTCCCGGCAACGCCACGCGGATAGTAACGCTATCACCCGCGCCTTCAGCCGTCAATACACCAGTTGCGAGAGTAATTGTGCCCGCAACCAATGACACGATTGTATAATTGCCATCGTTGCTGGTAGAACCTGACACGGTGATCAGATCGCCAGCCTTGTATCCGGTCGTTACGAACGCGCTTCCTGAATCCGTTATCGTATCAGCCCCCCCGCCGCCGTCTACAAAAGCAATCGTCGTCGCTGTCATGGTGGGCGTCCAATAGATAGCGCCCACTTTTCCATGCTTCTTTGCCATCTATATCACCCCTTACACTGGCTCGGTTAACGCGCCGTTGCCCTTGAATGTCCATTCGTGCACGATTTCGGCATTGACATCTGAGGTCACGGTCTGGCTTTGTAGAATAGCGTTGCCAGCAAAGGTACTCCCCGCCGTCAAGGTCAATGTGAGTGTAGCCTCGTCGCCAACCGCCGCTGTATTAGGTGTGTCGTCCCACTTGCCCTGGACAGTACACTCCCAGTCCCGCAAGCCTGCAAGCCATTTCTTGAATCCAGAAGCGCCATCTGCGAAGTCGGTTACTTCCGCCATATCCGCTGTATCGGTGATCGTAAATCCATGATCGCCGACAGTTAGATTAGTAAATGTTAAACTAGAGCCTTTCCCATGAGCCTTAGCCATCGTTCAATCCTTAATTATCCCCTAAGTGTCCTCGACAATTATCTCGTAGGTAACGACTAACTGCTGAACGCCATCTATAGTAGGCACGACATTTGAAATTCCGCGTGTAACGCCGATAGAACTATATCCCGATAGAGTCAATGCAGCGTCATCATAAGCGGCCATCAGCTTTTTGAAAACCAGAGTTATGTCAGTAAAATCTCGCGGCTCATCAGTTTTATTGAAGAGGCTGAATTGCCATGAAGTGATCTCTCCATCACTGGTAAACGTAGGATCGGGAACGCCTGTTATGTATTGATACGTGCAATACGGTGATGCCGCATCTTGCGGGGCTTCTTCTGGATACATCCTACGAGCAGACCCGCCCAAAGCCGCCAGCAGATCGGCATCCCCCACAAATTCAGCATATATAGCGTTTCTGATCGCCTGGAGATCCATTATTTTAGGTTAATCCTTAATTCGACAAGCATCATCCTGAGAATAGGCCGTGCCCTCATCCTGAATGTGCCCATAAATACATAAATAGCGTACTTGATGTTTGTGCCAATACGCAAGATCAATCTGCGGGGATCGACTTCATGCGCTATACTTTTCAACAACGCGCCTGTATCGACCGCGCCAACCCTGTCAGTTATTACCTGCGCCAACGCAGCGCCCATCAGCCCTATTTTTACCAAAAACCTGACTATCGCCGGATCGAGTCCCTTTTTCTCAAACTCTTTGTCATTCCATCGCACTTTAACCATCAATCATCTATCTTCCTCAAAACAATCTCCCAATGCCCGATAGTGTTACCCCAGTCTCTCCATGGCGAAACGCCAGTAATTTCGTATGTCTCCGCAGCCAAAGCGTTTTCGGCATTTGCGATATAAATCCTGTTTTCTTCTTTTACATCCGCTGCGTAATCATCCCCGATTTCATCATAGCTAACAAATAGCCAGTGAGTCGAGGCCACTGTTTGCTTTGCAAATGCCAGCCTTTCGGATGCGCTAAGTACCTCTATTCCGCCATCGAACGTTACGACAGTCCCCCATGTTAGAGGAACGCCGCCATCGGATGTTCTGGCTCCGTCTGTTGGCTCCTGCAAGATACAGCTTGTTAGTGGGCCTGGAATTTTGTATGGCATTGTCTTGTATACCTGCTGAATGTCATCAAACTGCGAGTGACATATGCCTGTCCCCGCTCGAACCAGTATGTGATGAATCCGACGTTCATATAGCCCCCTACGGTTCGTTTATATCAATGCTATGCGTTCGCCGTGTTGATGTTGTCGCATGAGTTCGGCGCGTTGCTGTCAGGGCATGATCTCGTCTGGCTGCTGTGGTTGTGTGGAGCAGGATTGGATCGACTGCTTCTATAAAGACAGTATCACGCCATATAACATCTGCCCTGTCGATCCATAATACATCCCCTGTGTCAGTCCAGTTGAGATCCGCCATCATCTTCTCCAGAACGCCATATTTTCCTCTCTAAACACGACAAAGAGCAATATTTCTCGCCATCACGCTCAACGATCAGCGTCAACTCTTGATCACAATACGAACATCTCCCTGTTTCTGGCTCCAGTATTACCTTATTCATGATGTACCCCCTATGCAAACTGCATCCGAATCTCCATGCCCTTCGCTCCAGATGCCGCGCTGTCAATATCGATCCTGATCTCGTCTGCGGTAGCTACACCATCATTACCAGTGTCTATTACTGCGGAAGATGTAGCCGTGTTAGTGTCTTTCTCGGTAGCATCCCACGTCAGCTTACTTGACAGCATATCCACCGCACTGGTGACATTGTGTATCATGACCTCAACCGTATCGCTGGTCGCCGCTGTATATAGATGCCCACCGCATGACACCAAGTCCTTACCATTCAGGAAATTCGGTATAGTGAAAAACATCGCTCCATCGCCGGCGGAGATTGCAGACCCTTCATTGTATATTTTCAAAATCAGCGCCTTGATCTCCGCTGCGCTGCTGGCATCTGAAGCCTTTGACTGTGCCACCACTGCCGCGCTCATGGCGTCACTGGCTGCGCTCGCGTTGACTACGGTCGCGCTGCTGGCGACATGTGCAACAGAGTCGGCTTGAGAGGCCGCGCTCTGTGCATCAGAAGCGGCGCTTGCATTTACAATCGCCGCGCTAGAAGCATCTGACGCTTTAGATAATGCAACGGTCGCTTTGCTTCCAGCATCACTGGCCGCGCTCTGTGCATCACTG
>Ga0255052_10001122_pt1 | contig 20509 bp, 15 predicted proteins | sample JV7_2_21_MG_FD_188632 | JGI IMG/M metagenome (GOLD analysis project Ga0255052, IMG submission 188632) | Seawater microbial communities from Jervis Inlet, British Columbia, Canada - JV7_2_21 | ecosystem: Environmental > Aquatic > Marine > Inlet | place: Canada: British Columbia | collected... | reverse complement strand
CGTTTCGAACGAAAAGGGCGTCGAGAAAGAGATCATATTCGAGGCCATCGAAGCCGCACTGGCGTCCGCCACCCGCAGACGGCACGGCGAGGATATCGACGTCCGCGTGGCAATCGATCGGGAAACCGGTGACTACGATACGTTCCGGCGCTGGCTTGTATTTGAAGACGAGTCCACAGAACTCGAGTTTCCGGACCGAGAGCTTCGCATGATCGATGCTGTCGATATTGACGAGAATGCCGAGCCGGAAGGTTTCGTTGAAGTACCCATGGAGTCAGTAGAGTTCGGCCGGATCGCGGCGCAGACCGCCAAACAGGTCATTGTCCAGAAGGTCAGGGAAGCTGAACGCGAGCAAGTGGTCGAGGAGTACAAGGACCGCGAAGGCGAATTGTTGTCCGGCATCGTCAAACGCGTCGACCGCAACGGTGTGTATATCGATCTGGGCGGCAATGCCGAAGGATTTGTATCGCGCGATCAGATGGTGCCGCGAGAACCCGTTCGACCGCAGGATCGAATGAAAGCCCTGCTGACCGAAGTACGTTCCGAACAACGCGGCCCGCAGCTCTTTATGACAAGGACATCGCCTCAGTTTCTGGTCGAGCTTTTCAAGATCGAGGTTCCCGAAGTGGGCCAGGGCCTGATCGATATCCTCGGATCGGCAAGGGACCCGGGTTTGCGGGCGAAAATTGCCGTGAAAAGTAATGACGCACGGATTGATCCGGTCGGCGCTTGCGTAGGCATGCGTGGATCGCGCGTTCAGGCAGTCTCGAATGAGCTCGCCGGCGAACGGGTCGACATCATTCTCTGGGACGAAAATCCGGCACAGTTCGTGGTTAACGCCATGTCGCCGGCCGAAGTCGTGTCGATTGTTGTCGACGAAGATGCCCATAGCATGGACATTGCCGTTGACGAAGAAAAACTGTCGCAGGCAATAGGCCGCGGCGGCCAGAATATCCGCCTCGCAAGTGAGCTGTCCGGCTGGGAACTCAATGTGATGACGGAGACCGACGCGGAGCAAAAGAGCGAGTCCGAGATGCGTGACCTGATTGAGCTGTTCTCGACTCAGCTCGACGTCGATGAAGAAGTCGCGCTGATTCTGGTGCAGGAAGGTTTTTCAACCATTGAGGAAGTGGCCTATGTGCCGACGTCGGAACTCGTCGAGATCGAAGAGTTCGACGAGGACATCGTGAACGAGCTGCGCAATCGTGCACGCGATTTGCTGCTTACGCAGGCCATCGTTCAGGAGGAAAAGATCGACGAAGCAGAGCCCGCCGAGGATCTTCTGAGCCTCGAAGGCATGGATAAGGGTCTCGCGTTCAAGCTGGCCAGCGAAGGTATCGTTACCCGGGAAGATCTCGCGGAACTGGCAACCGACGACCTGCTCGAGATCAATGAGATGGATCACGAAGAAGCGGCAGCGCTGATCATGAAAGCGCGCGCACACTGGTTTGAGACGGAGCAGCGGGCCTGATTGCCGGGCTCTCTGGAGTTAGAAAATGCCTGATGTCACAGTTGCACAATTTGCAGATGTACTGAAAGTACCTGTCGAGAAGTTGTTGTCGCAGCTCGACGAGGCTGGCATCAAGGTCAGTGGGTCTGGTGACACCATTTCCGAGGATGCAAAACTCGAGCTACTGACGCACTTGCGGCGAAGCCACGGCCAGGATGATCCGATGGTCGCCGATGGCGCCCCGCGCCGGATTACGCTGCGTCGCAAATCACAATCAGAGTTACGTCTTGCCGGAGTACAGGGACGCTCACGCACGGTCAATGTCGAGGTTCGCCAGAAGCGAACCTATATCAAGCGCGATGTGCTCGAGAAGCAGGCGCAAATGGAGCAGGAAGAGCTCGATCGAAGGCGCCAGGAAGAGCAGGATCGTATCGATGCCGAGAAGGCCGAGCAGGAACGCCTGAAGGAAGAGAAGGCACGGCTCGAGGAAGAGGGCCGCCGCAAGGAAGACGAAGCCAAGCAGCAGGCTGAGACGGAGGCGCGGGAAGCAGCGCAGGCGGCCGCCGCGGCCGCGGCGGAAGAACGAGCGCGAGTCGAGAAAGCGGAACAGGATGCGAAGGACCGGCGGGCCAAGGAAAAAGAGAAAAAGAAGGGCAAGGCTCCCGAGACTCGTTATGGTCGCAAGGAACTGCACGTTGCGGGTGACAAGAGCGGTCGCCGCAAACGCAAGACCCCGGTCAGGCGTCGACCCGTATCACTGAGCACCGACGGACAGCACGGATTCGAGAAGCCAACTGCGCCTGTTATACGCGACATCGAAATACCGGAAAGCATCGCGGTATCCGAGCTGGCAAATCGTATGGCCGTAAAAGGCAACGAAGTCGTCAAGGTGCTGTTCAACATGGGTGCCATGGTGACGATCAATCAGATTATTGATCAGGACACCGCCATTCTCGTCGTCGAGGAACTGGGACACGTCGCGAAACCGATCAGCGGTACTGCCATCGAGGAGGACCTGCTCGCAGAGGAGGCGCCGACGGGCGACGAAGTACAACGGGCGCCGGTCGTCACGATCATGGGTCACGTCGATCACGGCAAGACGTCGTTGCTCGACTATATCCGTCACACCAAGGTTGCCGCGGGCGAGGCCGGCGGCATCACTCAGCATATTGGTGCGTACAACGTCAAAACCGACAAGGGAAGCGTCACGTTCCTGGATACGCCAGGCCATGCGGCCTTCACGGCGATGCGTGCGCGCGGTGCACAGGCAACGGATATCGTTATTCTCGTCGTCGCGGCCGATGACGGCGTCAAACCACAGACTGTCGAGGCAATCGAGCATGCCAATGCAGCGAAGGTTCCAATCGTCGTTGCGGTCAATAAGATCGATAAGGAAAACGCCGATGTAGAACGAGTCAGAAACGAGTTGTCACAGCACGAAGTCATTTCTGAAGACTGGGGTGGTGAGCATTTGTTCGTGAATGTTTCTGCGCAGACCGGCGAGGGCATCGACGCGTTGCTGGACGCCATCCTGTTGCAGGCTGAGGTCATGGATCTCAAGGCAGTTGCTGACGGTCCGGCACGTGGTCTGGTTATAGAGTCGAGCCTCGAGAAAGGCCGTGGCGCAGTTGCGACTCTGCTCGTGCAGGCAGGCACGCTGAATCAGGGCGACATGATCATTGCAGGCGAAGAGTACGGCCGAATTCGCAACATGTTCGACGAGACCCAGAAATCGATCAAATCTGCTGGGCCGTCGAATCCGGCGGTGGTACTTGGATTGTCCAAGACGCCCAGTGCAGGCGATGATTTCCTTGTTGTGAAAAATGAGCGCAAGGCGAGAGAAGTCGCCGAGTTTCGTCGAGGAAAGTCGCGTGATTCCAAGTTGGCTCAACAGCAGGCATCGAAACTGGAGGATGTGTTCAGCCAGATGACCGAGGCGGAAGGCGCGGTTGTCGCTCTGCTGATCAAATCGGACGTGCATGGCAGCACGGAAGCACTGCGCGATTCACTGACCAAGCTGTCGAACGATGAAGTAAAGGTCAAGGTCATCAGTTCCGGCGTCGGCGGCATTACGGAGTCTGATGCCACGCTCGCCGCCGCATCAAATGCGATCGTTATCGGCTTCAATGTCCGTGCAGACAGCGCTGCGCGTGCTGCGATCAAGGAGTCCGGTGTCGACGTTCGCTATTACAGCATCATTTACGAGGCGATCGACGACGTGAAGGCGGCGATCAGTGGCCTGCTTGCTCCGGAAATTCGCGAGAACATCGTCGGACTTGCGGAGGTCAAGGAAGTGTTTATGTCGCCGAAGCTCGGCAATATTGCCGGATGCATCGTCACGGAAGGTTTCGTCAAGCGACACAATCCGATACGTGTCCTCCGGGACAATGTTGTCATTTACGAAGGTGAACTCGAATCGCTTCGACGTTTTAAAGATGACGTCAATGAAGTCAAATCTGGCACTGAATGCGGTATTGGAGTCAAGAACTACAACGACGTAAAGGTCGGCGACCAGATTGAGTGTTTCGAAAGGATCGAAGTCGCCCGCACTATCGACTGACCCCGCTTTACTACGGCAGAGCAAAGAACAATGCCCCGCGAGTTTTCACGTAACCAGAGACTGGGTGCGCAGGTACTGCGTACACTGAGCGAGTTGCTTCGATTCGAGATTAAGGATCCGAGTCTTGACGGTGTGTCCTTAACCGATGTCGAGCTTACGCGCGATCTCAGTGTCGCCAAGGTCTATTTCAGCCTGCTCAACCCGGATGAAGATCCGCTACCGGCGCAGGAAGGCCTGGCAAGGGCATCCGGTTTTCTGCGGGGCAAGCTTGGCAGTGCGCTGGAGATTCGACATGTACCGGAACTGCGTTTTCAACACGACGACAGTGTTGCGCATGGTATGGAGATCAGCAGACTGATCGAAAGTGCCAAAGACGTTGATACTGGCAGGTAATCCTCGATGAATACTCATGTCGGTGATCGACCCGCGCGAGTCGACGGATTGCTGCTATTGAACAAGCCGGCCGGCATCACGTCGAATCAGGCACTGCAAAAGGTCAAACGCTTACTCAAAGCGAAGAAAGCCGGCCATACCGGCAGTCTCGACCCCGCGGCGACCGGCATGCTGCCGCTCTGCTTCGGTGAGGCGACGAAGGTATGCGCCTACCTGCTGGACGCGGACAAGACTTACCGTGTAATGGCCCGGCTTGGGGTCGCGACCGATACCGCCGATGCGGACGGCAAGGAAACGGAGACCGCAGACGTGCCGGCACTGGACAAAGCGGACTGGGAGAAGATCCTGGCCGGGTTCCTCGGCGAGATCGCGCAGGTGCCGCCAATGTATTCGGCGTTGAAGAAGGACGGAAAGCGCCTGTATGAGCTCGCCCGTAAGGGCGAGGTCGTCGATCGTGAGCCCCGCAGCGTGCGCGTGCACGATATCAACCTGATTGAGCTCAGTGGCAAGCGCCTGGTCTTCCGCGTGCATTGCTCGAAAGGGACGTACGTACGAACCCTGGTCGAAGACATTGCCAGCGCGGCCGGCACGGTTGCACATACCGCGAGCCTGCACCGGGAGTCGGTGGGTGACTTCTGCGCTGAGGACATGATGGATTTGCCGAGCGCTGAACTCGTGGCGGAGAACGGTCCGGCAGCCTTGCGTGAACGTCTGCTACCGCCTGATGCCGCGCTGGCTGCCTGGCCGAAACGACAGATTGACGAGGATGCTGTGGACCAGTTTACGGGCGGCCGGGCCGTGCCAGTCGAAGCAGACGGAAGCGCCGATTCGAGCGGCCACGTCCGTGTTTACAGCAGCGGCAGCAGAGTATTTCTTGGTGTTGGAGAGCTTGCCGATTACGGCACGGTTCTACCGCGCCGGATATTTCGGCCTGCAACAGAGAACGCAGCCGCGGGGCAGGGAAAAAAACCCTGATTTTTAGCTGATTTAGGCTATCAACCGACCCAGTCAGGCGCTAGAATAGCGCGCTGAAAAATAGGGTCAGAATAGAGAAGGATTGGAGTGTCGTAGAGATGTCACTTACAAGTGAAAACAAGAGCAGCATCATATCGGAGTATTCCCGAGGGGATACCGATACTGGATCGCCTGAGGTACAGGTAGCGCTGCTATCAGCAAGAATTTCCGAGCTCACCAGCCATTTTGGTGAGCACAAAAAAGATCACCATTCCCGGCAGGGTCTTTTGAAGATGGTTAACAAGCGACGGAAGTTGCTCGACTATCTGAAATCGAAGGACCAGGACCGGTATCGCGAGCTGATTTCCCGGCTCGGTCTCCGCCGTTAGTTTTTTAACCGGCGCCCCGGCAGTGAACTAAGCAATCGGTCGGCCCTTGAACGGGTACGCAGCGGATTGCTTTTGCCATGACAGATTAATTTAAGAGATAAACAGTGAAAGCTATAACAAAATCGTTCCAATATGGGGAACACGAAGTAATCATGGAAACAGGCGCAATCGCGCGCCAGGCTGACGGCGCCGTAATGGTCAAGATGGCTGGCACCGAAGTCCTGGTTACTGCCGTTGGCAGAAAAGAGGCAGATCCGGGTCGCGATTTTTTTCCATTAACCGTCAACTACCAGGAAAAGACCTATTCGGCTGGCAAGATACCGGGCGGCTTCTTCAAAAGAGAAGGGCGACCCGGTGAGAAAGAAGTCCTGACATGCCGCCTGATCGATCGGCCTGTACGTCCGCTCTTTCCGAAGGGATTTACCAACGAAGTTCAGATCATTCCCACTGTGATGTCATTGAATCCCGACGTGGATCCGGACATCCCGGCGTTGCTAGGCGCATCTGCCGCGTTGGCGATTTCCGGCATGCCATTCGCCGGCCCAATCGCTGCGGCAAAGGTCGGTTACAAGGACGGTAATTATATTCTGAACCCCGGCGCCGCCACCCTGCTTGACTCTGATCTCGAACTGGTCGTTGCGGGTACCGCACAGGCAGTGTTGATGGTTGAGTCCGAGGCAGACGGCCTTGCAGAAGACGTGATGCTCGGTGCTGTCATGTTCGGTCATGAACAAATGCAGGTAGCAATCACCGCGATCAACGAACTGGCAGCAGAAACCGGTAAGCCCAAATGGGAATGGGAAGCCGCGGCCGTTGACGAAGAGCTTGAGAAAGCCGTTGCAGATGCCGCTGAAAGCGGATTGTCGGCTGCGTATCTCATTACCGATAAGAAAGAACGGCAGGTCAGTGTCGGAGACACCAAGTCGGCTGCAAAAGATGCCCTGGCCGGTGGCGACGACGCGCGCTGGTCATCGGACGACGTCAAAGGCGCCTTGTCGAAGCTCGAAAAACGTATTGTACGTCAACGAGTTATAAGCGGTGAAGCAAGAATCGACGGCCGCGATCGAACAACAGTTCGACCGATCGACGTTAAAGTCGGCATATTGCCGCGTACACATGGTTCGGCCATTTTCACGCGAGGTGAAACCCAGGCAATTGTTGTGACAACCCTTGGTACGGGTCGCGATGCGCAAATCATCGATGCCATCGAAGGCGAGCGCAAAGATCCGTTCATGCTGCACTACAACTTCCCGCCATATTGCGTTGGTGAAACCGGTTTCATGGGCTCAACCAAACGTCGTGAAATCGGCCACGGAAAACTGGCTCGCCGAGGCATTCAAGCCGTTATGCCGAGCATGGAAGACTTCCCCTACGTTATTCGCGTTGTATCGGAGATTACTGAATCAAATGGCTCCAGCTCGATGGCCTCCGTTTGCGGAACCAGTCTTTCGCTTATGGACGCGGGCGTGCCGATCAAGGCACCGGTTGCAGGTGTAGCGATGGGCCTCGTTAAAGAGGGCGATGACTTCGCAGTGCTTACAGATATCCTCGGAGACGAAGATCATCTCGGCGACATGGACTTCAAGGTTGCCGGCACCGAGAGTGGTATCACCGCATTACAAATGGACATCAAGATTCAGGGCATTACCCAGGAAATTATGAGCAATGCTCTGGCACAGGCAAAAGATGCACGCCTGCACATTCTTGGCGAGATGAATGCGGTCATCAAAGAACCGCGTGAAGAAATGTCCGAGTGGGCGCCGACGATCATCAGCTTCAAGATCGACCCCGAGAAGATTCGGGACGTTATTGGCAAGGGTGGGGCAGTCATTCGTGCGATGACCGAGGAGACCGGCGCGACGATCGATATCGACAATGACGGCACCGTCAAGGTTGCATCGGTTGATGGGGCCTCGGGCCGAGAGGCGGTTCGCCGTATCGAACTGATCACGGCCGACGTGGAAGTTGGCCGTGTCTACGAGGGCAAGGTTGCGAGGCTCATGGATTTCGGCGCGTTTGTCACGATTCTGCCCGGCAAGGACGGCCTCGTGCACATCTCGCAGATATCGAACGAGCGCGTTGAGAAAGTCAGCGACAAGCTTTCAGAGGGCGATGTCGTTCAGGTCAAGGTGCTCGAAGTCGACCGACAGGGTCGCGTTCGCCTAAGCATGAAAGAAGTCGAAGCCGCCTAAGGTTCAAAAAATCGGCGCATCGCACGTTCGCTTTGGAGCTTTGCGTTTGATGCGCCGATTGAGTCCCTTCTGTCTACCCAAGCATTAGGTATTCTGCCTAGTTCTGCAGTGCTGACTGTATTTCGGGATTGTTGAACATGCGGCCGACTTTGGTCTCGAATGCATCAGCAGCAAGTCTCGAATTCTGGCTTTCAAAGCCAGCGCCACTCAATTCCTCTGAACCTTGCGCGCGATTCTCGGCGAGCTTGGTTCCATCCTTCGACAGCACGTGCAATGTTAGATCGTAATGCAAAGTCATATTCATATAGACATCCGTTTTCCATTCGCTTACGACCAACACAATGTTTTTCGCCTTGCCGGTCTTCGCAAGTGCCGACGCTATCGCTGAAGGATTCTCCCACGAAAACTCAAGGCTGCTTACGGTATATCCGCTGTTGCGCAGCGCGTTTTGCAAGACGGTGGACATGTCATCGACAAGGGGATTGCCGCTGGCAGTACTTACATCGAATGGATTGGCAAAACCACCGCGCTGCAGGCCGACGAAATTTGCATCCTTGTCGCCGTCGAGCACATAGGATCGCCTTTCCAGTACGCCTACGCCCAGTTCACCATCACCGGCAAGCGGCAACGATACGTTGGTTGTCCCATAATCGTACTGATTACCGACCGCGCATCCAGTTACGAGAAAGATGAGTAACAACATTCCAAAAGATCTAAAGATTCTCATTCCATTTCTCCAGATATTTCGCCGGCAAAGATTTTGCTTAACACTTCCGTAACCATTTCTTCCGGCTTTTTCCTTGCCAATGACGTTCGATACGAGCGTCCGGTCGCAAATTCATAATTCGTCTCCGGATCCCGCAGATCGATTTCCAGTTCAATCATGTACATCGTGATATCCCACATCCATTTGTCTTCATAAGTAACCACGGCATCCACCGGAGAAGATGGTTTGGGATCGCTTCCGGACGTCGCATATTTTCCAATCGCATTGAGCTCATTCTCAATCATGACGTCGATGCCCCGTTCGTCTGACGGAAGTTTTGCAACATAAAATGTCTGCAATGACTTTATATCAGCCGATGGATCTATATCCGACGTTAATGAGGTATTGGCACAGCCGCTGACAAGCGCCAACATGGCCCCCGCTAACATGATTCTCGTGAATCGCTTCATTTCAGAACTCCTTTCGAATGCCTCCCCCAAAGGGAGCGAGTCCTTACTCTCTTTCCTGCAGTGGGGAACGGCCTGACAGAACAGTCATTTATCCATGATGAAAACCTGAAGGCGTATTGTCCATACTGGATGACCGCAGGCCCGATGGGCTTGGGCAAACATGGGGCAGGGTGGCGGCCGAATTATTATTCGGGCCGATGCCGGACTCTCTCGACGAGCAAGCGGATTACCCGCCGACCCAACAGGCTGTCCCCATTCTTGACGTAGTAGTAGCCGATCGCAGCCGCAATGATGGCGCCGGCGGCGTTGATCATGAGATCGGTCATGGTGTCAGTCAGGCCGGATTTTTGCATGTTGAGGCCCAGGAACCAGTCTGCGAGAAATTCGAATATTTCCCAGAGCGTGCCGACCGCCACTGCAAGACCGAAGGTTAGAATCGCGACGTAGATCGGCTCGACTCGGATTCGATGCGTCATATAAAAGACATACAAAGCGAGAAATCCGATCAATCCGGTGATTACGGCCGACAGGCCGTGTAACGCCATGTCCCACCACCAGATGCGCTCGTAAAAATCACCAACCTCACCCATGACATAGCTGGCGAAAAGGAATACGCAGGTGATCAATGTGAACTCAACCGGTAGCGGAACACGAAGCTGGCGCTCGATGATGGCTGGTGTGAAGGTCAGCAGGAGGACAACGGTGCCGGACAGAGCCAAGAGCCACTTACTGTCGAAAAACGCGGTGACAGTTATGGCTGCGATGCCAAATTGCAGGACGAGAGCGACGGTCCATTCGATCCGGCCAATCCACGTTTCTCCTCTGTTTCGGCTTGCTGTCGGCGACACAGGGCTTACCTACATGCCGGGCAGGGCATGGCCTGATTCCTGCGGCTCGACGATCTGTGAGGCCAGGAAGTCCGTAATGCGCGTCGGCAGGTAATATTCAGGGCGCCAGGGGGTGCCGCCGCTGATGAAGCCGACATGCCCGCCATGTTCGCTTACCTCGATTGTCACCGAGTCCGAGAGCTGCGACTCATCCGGAATAATGTCCGGTGTCATGAAAGGGTCGTCGAGAGAGTTGATGATCAGTGTCGGGCGCTGAATTTCCTTAAGAAAGCCGATCGAACTGCAGCGGTCATAGTACTCATCCTTGCCCGAGAAACCATGCAACGGTGCTGTGACCGCGTCATCGAAATCGGCAAAAGTCTTCGCATCCATCGCTCGCTTCCAGTCGAAGGCGGCCGTGTATTGATCGAATTTTCGACTGACAGCAGTCTTCATGCGTTTTAGCAAGTGTCGCTGATAAATCTTTGAAAAACCATCAGTTAATGCTTTAGCAGATTCATGTAAATTCAAGGGCACGCTGACCGCTGCGGCCGCGTGCAGGGGGGTAGACATGCCGTTCTCACCGAGGTATTTCAGCAGCACATTGCCACCGAGCGAGTAGCCCGCCGCCATCAACGGACCCTGATGTCCTTCCGTATGCAGGCGCTCCAGGAAAAAGCGAATATCGTTCGTCTCCCCTGCGTGATAGCGCCGTGGCAGTCGATTCCGGTAATCGCCACAGTCACGAAAATGCAGGACCGCTGCACGCCAGCCCCTCTCTGAGGCCGCCTGAAGCAGCATCCTGGCATACGAGGACTCAGCGGACCCCTCGAGGCCATGCAGGACAATAAGCGTCGGCGAATCTGTATCGGCATCGGCCGAGTTGGCCAACCAGTCGACCACCGTGATGTCGCCATCCGGGAGCTCGATATTCTCGGAGCGTAGTTCGGGGCGCGGCGCGCCGGCCCAGGGAAAGGATGGATAGATCGTTTGTGCGTGGCGGTTTGTCAACCACCTGGCGGGACGAAACCGGCTTGTGGCGATGCGATTATCCGTTGAGGCGTCTGTCATTCTGGCCAAATACGTGGCTGAACAAAAAAAGGCCCCCCGCTTGCGCAGGGGGCCGGCCATGGAGTGATAACTCCTTCAGGCATTCGCAACAGGGGGCGGGGGAGCGTGTCCCTGCTGCAATGCAAAACGTAGGTTATCTGGCCCCCTGATGTCAAGCAATATTTAGCGCCGGGCCAACAGCAAATCTTGTCCAGGCGCTCTGTTATCCGGTTTTCTTCCGGTCCCCGGCGACGGGTGTCTCGCCGCCCGTATCGCGGCTTCGGCTGCTGCCCGCGAAGCGTTTCATGACCTCATCCTGCAGCGACTTCCAGCGATTGAAGTTCTTTTGGGCAAGGTCTGCCACCGCAAGGACCGGGTCGATGCCGACGACTCGTTTTACCTGGCCACGAAGGTTTTGCTGCTGCGTCATGAACAACTTCAAGCTCTGTTCCAGATAATTGGCGATAAAACTCGGCATCACGCTGCCGTAGGAACGTATCACCTGAGACAAAAAATCCTGGCTCATGATCGGTTCGCCATGTTGCTCCTGCTCACTGATCACCTGGAGCAGTATCGGTCGGGTGATGTCGTCTCCGCTCTTCTTGTCGATGACAAGAAAATCGATTTTGTTGATCACCAGATCTTTGACATCGGCAAGGGTGATGTAACGACTTTCTTCAGTATCGTACAGGCGGCGATTCGGATATTTCTTGATGACGCGAGCTTCACTCATTGAATAGTCTCTGAAAGCTCCTGCAGCAAAAACGCCGCGGCGGTTGCCAAGCTATTGCGCCCGTGTCGGGGCAAGCCTGGCCATAAATTTTCAGCAAAAATGCGTAGTTACTAGCGAGCCCTAAGGCGGAATGGCGACTACGATATCCCATTTCGGCTCCAAGCCAAAATATCTTCTTATAGCGGAATCGAAGTCTGGCCGGCCATAGTCGTTGCTTGCCAGTTTTTGATCGACCAGGACCAGATAATGTCTGTGGAGTTGTCGGCAAGTTTTGCCGGTGGCTGCTGGCCCAGCGCCTCAAGCGCCCTGACCAGCGTGCGACTGACATCGTCCAGCGGGATCGCCGGCGCTCCGGTCAACTTGCTCAGTTTCTGGCCTTGCTCGTTTTCGGCGACGGGAATATGTAAATAGTCCGGTGTCCGATAGCCGAGCAGGCGCTGCAAATGGATTTGCCGTGGTGTCGAATCCAGAAGATCGATCCCGCGAACGATTTCGGTGATCCCCTGATCGAAGTCATCGACGACCACAGCCAGGTGATAGGCAATCAGGCCATCGCGTCGCAGGATCACAAAATCGCCGGACTCGGATTCGAGCCGCTGACTGTATGTGCCCTGAAGCCCGTCGACGAATTCGATTGGCTCATCATGCGTGCGGATACGAACGGCGAATTCATCGCCCCGGAAGCCACTTCGACAGGTCCCCGGGTAGATAGCGCCGAGTGGTCCCTGTCTGGCCGTGGCAAGGTCGCGCCGGGAACAGGAACAGGGATAGGCGAGGTCGGCAGCCCTCAGGTGGGCAACGACCTCGAGATGCCGTTCCACATTGTCGCTCTGATAGCTCACGGGCCCATCCCACTCGAACCCGTAGCGCTCCATGGCCGTCAATATCTCTTCGATCGCACCATCTTGCTGTCGGGGCGGGTCGATGTCTTCAACCCTCAGGAGCCATAGCCCGGATCGGGATTTTGCCTGCAGATAGCTGGCGACGGCGGCGATGAGCGAGCCGAAGTGCAAGGGGCCCGTCGGTGACGGTGCGAACCGGCCGACATACTGTGCTGGCTCGGATGCTGCCATTTTGCTCAGAGACTTGTCGTCGGACTAGCGGTATCGATCGTCCCGATCTCGGAACTGACGCTCAGCCATCTCGCGGCGCTCCTGTGCCTCAACGCAAAGCGTCGCAACCGGCCTGGCTTCGAGGCGCTTCAGGCCTATTTCCTCGCCGGTCTCGTCACAGAATCCGTAGCTACCATCCTCGATGCGGGTGAGTGCCGAGTCGATCTTTCGCAGCAGTTTTCGCTCACGGTCCCGCGTTCGAAGCTCGAGGCCAAACTCGGATTCCTGGGTGGCTCGATCATTGGGGTCCGGGAAGTTGGCTGCCTCATCCTGCATGTGGTGAACCGTGCGATCCACTTCATCCATGAGTTCGCGCTTCCAAGAATCGAGGATTTGCTCGAAATGTTCCAGTTGCTTCTGGCTCATATATTCCTCGCCGCGGCGAGCCGAATAGGGCGAAATTCCGTGAATCGGACCAGACAGCAGATCGCTGCGCCGACCTTTTCGCCGGGCGGGTGCCCTCGATCGGGCCGGCTTTTTCTTCGCGACCGTCTTCGATTTGGCTGCATTCTTCCTGGCGACCTTTTTCTTCGACACCTTCTTCTTGGTCACTTTTTTCTTCGTGACTTTCTTTTTCTTGGCCGCCTTCTTCTTGGCGACCTTTTTCTTCGACACCTTCTTCTTGGTCACTTTTTTCTTCGTGACTTTCTTCTTCTTGGCCGCGGGCTTCTTCCGGGAGACCTTCTTCCGGGCTGCAGCTTTTTTGGCGCTTTTCTTTCGGCTTACGACTTTCTTTTTCGACGACTTCTTCGCCGGGGACCGTTTTTTGCTCACTTTACGTTTCTTACCTGTTGGTTTTTTCCGTCTGACAGACTTCGCCGGCGCCGCTTTCTTCCTGCTGGCACGGGCCGTTTTTCGCTTTTTACTCGCAGCCTTCCTCGAGGTCATTTTGAAATTCCTGCCGAATCGAAAAGCGCGGAATTATACACCTGTTGTTTGGACATGGAAGGGTATTTGAGAGGGTTTTTCGAGCAATTTCCGGACTGGAATTGGCGGCGTGCCGGCGGGGGTCGATCAGCAAGTTCCGATCTCGGTCAAATCGGTGATCCGCGGTCCCCGCAGAGGCCGATTTTAGGGACCGAATGATCCCTGGAGGCGGCCACCACAGCGGCTCTCAGGCCAGGATGTCTTTCGCCGGCGACAATCGTTTTATTGCCGGATTTACATTACACTACGGCGAGTTTTCCGGGCTATGGGCAGCACACCCCTCTAATGCGACTGAGCAAGATCAAGCTTGCAGGCTTTAAATCCTTCGTAGACCCCACCACCATTCCCTTCCCCAGCAACCTGGTTGGCGTTGTCGGACCGAATGGTTGTGGCAAATCGAACGTCATCGATGCCGTTCGCTGGGTCATGGGCGAGAGTTCAGCCAGTCGTCTCCGCGGTGACTCGATCACCGACGTCATCTTCAATGGTTCGAGTTCCCGAAAGCCGATCGGAGCCGCCTCGGTCGAACTGTTGTTCGACAATTCGGAGACCACGCTCGAGGGCCAGTATGCAAACTATGCCGAGATCGCGATTCGACGTGAGGTCTCGCGGGATGGCATTTCGACGTACTACCTGAATGGAACAAAATGCCGCCGCAAAGATATCACCGGTGTATTTCTGGGCACAGGCCTCGGGCCCAGGAGTTACTCGATCATCGAGCAGGGGATGATCTCGCGCCTCATCGAGGCGAAGCCGGAAGAGATGCGCGTCTTCCTCGAAGAGGCAGCGGGCATTTCGAAGTACAAAGAGCGGCGTCGGGAGACCTCGAACAGAATGAGGCACACAAGGGAAAACCTCGACCGCTTGATGGACGTACTCGAGGAAGTCGAGAAACAGATCAAACATCTCGATCGCCAGGCCAAAACGGCAGAACGTTACGGCCGTATGAAAGATACCGAGCGACTGACTGCCGCCGAACTACTGGCATTGCGGCTACGCGAACTGGACCAACGGGCTAACGAGTCTGAGAAGGGGCTGGGTGAGCGGGAGACGGCGCTCGAGGCAGAGATCGCCAAGCAAAGGAATATCGAAGCCCGGATTGAGGAACTGCGTGCCGCTCAGAGTGATCGCTCGGACGACTTCAATGAGGTTCAGGCACGTTATTACAAAGCTGGTTCCGAAATTGCCCGTCTCGAGCAAACCATCGAGCACGCGCACGAGCTCCGCGAGCGCCAGCAGAAGGACCTCGAGCAGGCAATCCATGGTGCCAGCGAGATCGCCGGGCATATTAATCAGGATATGAGTGAGATCGAGCAGCTGGAGCTCTCGCTCAGCGAACTGGTGCCCGGCCTCGAGCAAGCGAAAGAAAGCGAACAGGCATCTGTCGAGTCTCTCGAGCGGGCAGAGCAGGCACTTGCCGATTGGCAGGCACGCTGGGAAGACTACACCGACAAATCAAATCACGCCCGCCAGATATGCAACGTCGAACAGACACGCGCGGAGGAGATCGAGTCGCGCATTAATAGTTTCGCCGATCGACATCAAAGGCTTGCCAATGCCGAGTCCGATGCAAGTCCTGATGATCTGCAAAAGACCTTCGACACACTCACATCAAAAGAAGCGCGCAAACGCCAGGCGATCGGAGAGTTCGAGCGGGCGCTGGCAGACATCGGTGACAAGATTCGCAAGCTGCGGGAACAAGACGTTAAGCTCAACAAGCTGGTCGACGAACGCCGAGGTGTACTGCAGGCCGTCGAGGCAAAGTACGCCTCGCTTGAAGCTGTTCAGAAGGCGGCGCTGGGGCAGGGCGACGAAGCCATCAAGAGTTGGCTCGAGGCGACCGGGCTCGATGAAAATCAGCGTGTCGCGCAGTCGCTGGATGTCGAAAGCGGATGGGAAAGAGCGGTCGAGACGGTTCTGGGGGAGTACCTGCAAGCGGTCTGTGTATCAGACGTATCTACTGCGACTGCCAGTCTGGCTCAATTAAAAGCAGGCAACGTAACTTTGCTGCTGGATGAGACGGAGTCCGAGCTGTCCGGTGAGACCAACGCACTGAACGGCAAAGTCAAAAAAGCGCCTGCTGCGGTTACGGAAATGCTCAAGTCGGTGCAGCTTGCGAAGTCTCTCGACAAGGCACTGGCCATTCGCGAACAGCTGCAGGAACACGAATCCGTGATCACAGCCGATGGTGTCTGGCTAAGCAAAAACTGGTTGCGCGTGAGCCGGGACAAGGACGCCAAGGCAGGTGTTCTTTCCCGCGAACACGACATGCGGCGCATGAAGGCCGACATCCGGGAAGCCAAAGCAAGAAGTGACAGCGCCCGCAAGCTGGTCAAGGATGGCCGCATTCGCATGACGCAGCTAGAGGAACGACGCGATACGCTGCAGCAAAACGCCGCAACATTGCTGAACGAATACTCTGAACTCAAGGCAAACCTGGACTCGGCGCGATATCGGATGGACCAGGCCAATGCTCGCCAGGCGGCGATCACAGAAGAAAGAAGCGACATCGAGAAAGAGCAGTTCTCAGCCGAAGAACAGGCCAGGGAGTCGCATTCTCGCATCGAACAGGCGACAGAGTATCTGGCAGAACTCGAGGTGCACAGGGAGACGCTGGAGTCGCAACGGGGAGAGCTGCGCGACGAGCTCGATCGCGTTCGCGCCCAGGCAGAACAGGACCGGCAGACGGCCCAGGAGATTGCTATTCAGTTTGAGAGTCGCCGTTCCTCAAAAGATTCAGCAGCACAAAATCTTGCCCGCATGCAGTCGCAACTCGAGCAGTTTCAGGCGCGCGAGGTAGAGATTCGCGAGCAACTCGAACAAAGTGAGGAACCGCTGGCTGACAGCAAGACTCGGCTGGATGAGCAACTCCAGGTACGCGTCACGGTCGAGGAGGAATTGGCAGAAGCAAGGCGCCAGGTTGAAGAGGTCGAACACAAGTTGCGTGAACTGGATCGTGAGCGCATGCAGGCCGATCAGGTGGTCGATGAGGTTCGCGTAACGGTCGATGAGGCGCGAATGGCCTTCCAGGAGATTCGCGTACGGCGTGAGGGTTTTGCAGATCAGCTGGCGCAGACAGAGTTTGACCTCAGTGCGTTACTCGAAAAACTAGCTGAAGATATCGAGATCGATGCATGGGAAGACAAACTTGAGAAAATCCGACGCCGCATAGACCGTCTCGGTCCGATCAATCTGGCGGCAATCGACGAGTTCAAAGAGCAATCCGAGCGCAAGGAATACCTGGACTCACAGCTCAACGATTTGAATAGTGCGCTCGATACATTGCAGAGAGCGATACGCAAAATCGACCGCGAGACACGAACGCGTTTTCGCGAGACATTTGCGAATGTCGATAAAGGATTCAAGCGGCTGTTCCCGAAACTCTTCGGCGGTGGTCATGCCTACCTGGAACTGACCGGCGACGACCTGCTATCAGCCGGCGTCACAGTAATGGCCAGGCCGCCCGGCAAACGAAATAGTACAATCCACCTGTTATCGGGTGGTGAGAAGGCCCTGACGGCAGTCGCGCTGGTCTTCGCGATTTTCGAGCTGAATCCCGCGCCGTTTTGTCTGCTGGATGAGGTCGATGCGCCGCTCGACGACGCTAATGTGCATCGTTTTTGCGAAATCGTCAGAGAGATGGCCGACAAAGTTCAATTCGTATTCATTACCCACAATAAAGGGACAATGGAAATGGCTCGTCAATTGACCGGCGTTACGATGCAGGAGCCGGGCGTCTCCCGCCTCGTCGCCGTCGATCTGGACGAAGCAGTCAAAATGGCGGCGAGTTGATGCGTCATGGATGGACTGCGCTGGTTGCTGCTGTTATTCGGACTGCTGGTTATCGCCGGCGTCTATTTTTATAGCCGGCGCGAGCGAAGCAAGGCAACAGATTCAGATCCTGCTCCGAATCGGCTGGAACCATTACCAACCGAAGAGGCAACGCTGCCGTCCACAACATCTGATGGTGATGGCGCGGATGGTGAGATGCGAGGCGTGCCGGTGGAGCAAAAGATCGTCACCCTGCGTGTGGTTGCGCGTGACAAGGAGGCTTTCGCCGGAGATGAACTCGTACTGAGCCTGCGTGGCATTGGCATGCGGCACGGCAAATTCGGCATCTTTCATCGTTATGAAGGCATAAACGAAGACGAGGTTGTCTACAGCGTCGCAAGCCTTGTCGAGCCCGGCAATTTCGACTTGTCGAACATCAAGGATCAAAAGATTCCCGGTGTCAGTATCTTCATGGTTCTGCCCGGCCCGCTGGACGGCGCCGAGGCTTTCGACTTTATGATGACAGCCGCACGAGCGCTGGCTCAGACCTTAAATGCGGAGTTGCTCGATGAGACCGGAAGCACCCTGAGCATTCAGCGCGAGCGATACCTGCGCGAAGAGATTATTCAGTATCAGCACGGAATCATGGTGGCCTGACACCAGGCCGCTAGCTGCTTGCGACATGACGGCGTCTGCTGCCACCAGAAAAAAAGTAGAGTCTCTGCGCAGCGAGATTCGCCATCACAACTATCTTTATCATGTACTCGATGACCCGGAGATTCCGGACGTAGTCTACGATCGGCTGGTGCGTGAGCTAACGGCGCTGGAGCAACAGCACCCGGAGCTCATAACCCGGGATTCGCCGACGCAGCGGGTGGGTGCGGAGCCGATCAAGGCGTTCGGCACGGTCCAGCACACGGTGCCCATGCTGTCGCTGGATAACGCATTCAGCGAAGACGAGCTGCGAGATTTTCATCGGCGCGTCACTGAACGTCTGCATCTTGCGGATTCAGAAGAGGCGCTTGGCTACTCCGCAGAGCCGAAGCTCGACGGAGCGGCGGTCAGCCTGCTTTATGAAAATGGAGATTTGCTTCGAGCTGCTACTCGAGGTGATGGAACGACCGGGGAAGAGATCACCCACAACATACGAACGATCGCATCGGTACCCCTGAAGCTCTTGGGCAAAGAGTATCCCACCACCCTGGAAGTACGCGGCGAAGTCTTCATGCCACGGGCCGGATTCAACCGCTTCAACGAACTTGCTCGCGAGAGAGGCGAGAAGACTTTCGTAAACCCCCGCAACGCAGCGGCTGGCAGTCTTCGTCAGCTCGACCCGAAACTGACCGCAGAGCGGCCGCTTGACATGTACGCCTACTCAGTTGCTCAGGTCGGTGGAGGCTCACTGGCCGACAGGCACAGTGTCGTCCTCGACCACCTGAAAGACTGGGGCCTGAAGATTTGTCCGGAACGCAAGGTCGTCGAAGGCATCGACGGCTGCCTGGCTTACTACAAGGAGATTGGGGAGCGACGCGATTCCCTGAGCTACGATATTGACGGAGTCGTTTATAAAGTCGACCGGCTCGACTACCAGCGCGAACTCGGGTTTGTTTCGAAAGCCCCGCGCTGGGCCATCGCCCATAAGTTCCCGGCCCAGGAAGAACTGACTGTGGTGCGAGATATCGAGTTTCAGGTTGGCAGGACCGGCGCGGTTACACCGGTGGCACGGCTCAAACCAATTTTTGTGGGTGGTGTGACGGTCAGCAACGCTACGCTCCACAACATGGATGAACTCCACAGGAAGGACGTCCGTGTCGGTGATTCGGTCATCGTGCGACGTGCCGGCGATGTGATTCCCGAGGTCGTTCGGGTCATGAAGAAGAAGGGCGCGAGACGAAAGGCCAGGGTAAAGATGCCGGCAAAATGCCCGGTATGCGGCTCCAAGGTAGTCCGCATCGACGACGAGGCTGTTGCCCGCTGTACCGGCGGCCTGTTCTGTGAGGCACAACGGGCCGAGGCTCTCAAGCACTTCGTATCGCGGCGGGCACTGGATATTGAAGGTCTCGGCAGCAAGCTCATCGAGCAGCTAGTGATGATAGGCAGGATCAAGACACCGGCTGACATCTTCAGGCTGAACCGGGACGAGCTTATCGAGATGGAGCGAATGGGCGAGAAATCCGCCGATAATCTGCTCGCGTCGATTGAGAAGAGCAAGGAGACGACGCTCTCACGGTTTCTGTATGGCCTCGGGATCCGCGAAGTGGGGGAGGCCACCGCCAGTGCCCTGGCAAGCTTCTACGGCAAGCTGGAGGCCATTATGAGCGCCGGTGAGGAGGAGCTTCAGACGATGCCCGACGTCGGCCCGGTGGTCGCCTCACACATACGCGCATTCTTCAGTGAGGCCCACAATGCGGAGGTGATTCAGCGGCTCAGAAACTCGGGCGTAGTGTGGAAAGATTCGGAACCAGCTGCCGTACCCGAGGACGGTCCGCTGAACGGTAAGACATTCGTTCTGACCGGCACCCTCGAAGGAATGACTCGAGACGAGGCAAAAGATCGAATTCAGGCCCTCGGTGGCAAGGTGACCGGGAGCGTTTCCAAGAAGACCGACTTTGTCGTCTATGGCGATAACCCGGGTTCGAAACTGACAAGAGCGCAAAAGCTTGCAGTTGATACTATCGACCAGTCCGGACTAGAAAAACTGCTCACTGATCAATAATTAACCAGTATTTGGGAATTTTTGATCAAGAAATTTCAATGAAATCAACTCGTAAAATTCAGCAAGACCAGCAGAAATAACAATAGTTTTCACCACGAAATAAACGCAAGACTTGGGCACTTTTTCCCAAGTGTCTCATTTCATTGACGGAAAAATAATGCACTCCTATATTTCGCGACCATGCGTGACAACATCCAACGTCAAATCCTAGATGCATTATTGGTCGCTCTCAGGCCTCTGGCACGGGCCCTTCTACGAG
>Ga0255052_10001119_pt1 | contig 20537 bp, 20 predicted proteins | sample JV7_2_21_MG_FD_188632 | JGI IMG/M metagenome (GOLD analysis project Ga0255052, IMG submission 188632) | Seawater microbial communities from Jervis Inlet, British Columbia, Canada - JV7_2_21 | ecosystem: Environmental > Aquatic > Marine > Inlet | place: Canada: British Columbia | collected... | reverse complement strand
CAAACGATGATAAGAGCGTTACAAGTACCAGCAGTCCGAATTTCAGTGCAGACATGACTGATTACCTCAACCGGCTCAGGCGGCCTTTGACAAAGTCGTTTTCGGACAGCCCGACACCGAAGCTGTAGTCGCCATAGACGAGATCGGTATGCTTGTTGGTCTGCACGTTGGTCATGCTCAAAATGTGTGCTCGCCAGATGCCCTCGTAGTTGCGGTAATCCTTGAGCTCCAGGACTTTCAGCAGACCGCCACGCCGATCGTAGAACTCGACCTTGCGAATCTGAAAATCGCTCTGGTCGACCCATGACACCTGCTTCGTGTATCCCGAATTCTCATAGCGCGGCGTTCTCTCGATGACGTCGCAAGTCAGATCTCCACACGCCTCTTCGCCAATGTGTATGTAGTCAAACTTATTGAGTTCAATCGCCGTGAAATCCTCGAACGCAAATTCGCTGCCAACGAACGGCCCCGACTTGTTGCTCGACGAAATCCGTTTGACGCGCTTGAGCGCCGGCAGAAACAACCACTGATCATCGGGATCGAGAATCTTGGCGTGTGACAACAGCGCAGTGCCCTCGATATCGCGTGGTGTATCGAACAGGACGAGACTCTTGTCGCCCACGGACTCATCCGGCTTCTCGAGTGTCGTGATTCGCAGCGATCGCGTCGATTCCTGCCCCGCGGCGTTGCGCAGAACCATTTTCAGCTCTACTTCACTGTCACCGAAGCCCAGGTCCGAACGATCCGAACGAGCTGCAATTTCGAAGCCCTTGTCTTCTTCGGTCGCCGCTTCAACCCTGGCGACGACCGAAATTGCAAAGGACATGAGTAAAACCATGCCTACTGTAGTCTTGAGTTTCATTGTCATTCCTCACTTTTCAAATTCAAAAAAATGTCATGTAGTCGACGTTTGCAGTTCGAGCTGCCCGATCTCCTGCGGCTCACGATCACGCTTGCCGAGCAACAGCAACGCCGGGAGAAACAGGAAGTCGAGAATCAGCGCAAAGATGATCGCCAGTATGGTCATCAGGCCGAGATCCATATTCAGTTTGAATGCCGATGTCGTCATGACGAGGAAACCCGCCGTCAGGATGATTGTGTTGACGACGATGGCCATGCCGACGTTGTGGAACGCATAGCGAATCGAGTCTTCGACGCTCAAGCCGCGCTCGTCGCGTGCTCGCACATACTTGGACAGCAGGTGGACCGTGTCGTCGACAATGATTCCGAGTGAGATCGATGCGACTGTCGCTACCGAGAAACCCACCTCACCGACCAACAGTGCCCAGGCGCCGAACGTCGTCAGGATGGGCAGGCCATTCGGAACGAGGCTCAGTGCGCCGAGCGGTACGCTGCGCAGCGCGAACATCATGATCAGGGCGATGGCTGCGATCGCCACAATCGTGCCCGTGATCATGTTTTGCATGTTGCGCTCACTGATATAAGTGAACATGACGGCTGCACTGGTCGGATCCGTATGCATGTAGGACGGCCAGTTCTTGTCCATCCACTCGTCAACATCAGCGAAAAACTGCTTTGTCTCCGCTGTCGTTGTCCGGCTGACCGTCGCCGTGACACGAGTCGCAGACTTGTCGATGTTGATACGATCGTTGAGATCCAGGCCATACGGTAACGACAGCTCATAGAGCAGCAGGTATTGCGCCGACAGCTCCCGGTCAGCAGGCGTTCGGTAATAAGCGTCGTCATCGGCGTGCATGTTGCGGTTGAGACGCTTCATGATGTCGGAGAGCGAATACACATGCGTCACGCTCGGATGCGCGCGCAGGAATTCCGCAAAATATTCCAGGTTCCTGAGGTACTCGGGTTCGCTGATGCCACCCGGGCCCGATGCGGGAACCGAGTACTCGATCGGATACAAGCCGAAAAACTCCTGCGCCTCATCCGAATCGGTGCGGAACTCAATGCGCTCGTCGAAGTACTCCACCCATTGATCGTTGAAGTCCATGGTTGGTATGAACGCGACAAGCACCAGCGCCGGTATGCCTACGACGGCCAGAAGCTTGCGGTAATTCTTGATGACCAGATCGGCAAGACGGTCCATGGCTCGTTGCGACCACTCAGGAGTTTGCGTTTGCCGGGTCCGGTATGGCAGCACACTAATCATCGCCGGAAGCAGCGTGACCGAATACAGCCATGCCGCCGCGATTCCGACCGCCGTGATATTGCCCAGATGCCAATACGGTGGAGAGTCCGAGAAATTCAGCGACAGGAATCCGACAATCGTCGTCAGCGATGTGATCGACACCGGCAGGAAATTTACTCGGACCGCCTCGACGAGGGCCTCGGACTTTTCGAGTCCTTCCCGCATCAGGCCTCGTAGTGACAGCAGGATATGAATGGAATCTGCGACAGCGAGCGTCAGGATCACGATCGGGGCCGACATCGCGATAGGCGTCAGCTTGACGCCGGCGAAGCCCGCCACACCCATCGCAACCATGGTCGAGAGCCCGATAACCAGGAGGGTCGAAAAGGTAGCGACGAATGAACGAATGATCAGCCACGTGAGTGCGAATATCACGACGAACATCAATGGCATCAGCGTCGCGCCGTCGGCCATGCCGGTCTCGGCGAAGGCGTTGTTGAGCATCGATACGCCGGTCAGGTGAATCCGGATATTCGGGTGATCGGACTCGATTTCGGCCTTGAGATTGCGCGCGAAGCTCACGGCCTCGGGCACTTCCATCAGGCCCTTCTCCGGGTACTGCAGCACGACGTTGACGGCCGTAACGCCTGCATCGGCGGTTACGATCTGGTTTCGTAAAAGAGGCTCTGCGAGAGCCACGTCGCGACGTTCGCCAAGGTAAGCCGCATCCCTGTCCGTCGCGTTGCGGACGAGGTCTTCGACGATCAGGTCGTCCTCGATTGCGTAGGTGTGCTGGAAGTTGCTGACCGAATCGACGCGAATCGCGTAGGGAATCTGCCAGGCAGCATCCGTCAGTTGCTCAACGGCGGCGAGGGTTTGCGCGTCGAAGGCACCACCATCGCGCGGCTCGATCACAAAGAAGAAGTTGTCGTTCTTCGTATAGGTGTTCTGCAGATTCTCGAACGCCTGCAACTCAGGATTCGCGTCCGAGAAAAAGACCCTGTAGTTGGTCGAGAACTCCAGCCGGCCCGCGCCTGCGCCGATAACGACTGCCAGCGCCACGGCGGTCACAATGACCAGCCAACGCCTGGCAATGATCTGCCTCGTCAGTGCCGCTGCGAAGCGGTCGATTGCCTTGAAATACGTACCCATTTGAAGTCTCCGATTGTGTAATTTGTTACCAATTGGTCATAAATTAGTCAAAAAAAGGTCAGGTCCAGTAACCGATCATGTCGTCGAGGATGTCCATGACCTGCTCCGTGGTGATCAGGCCCTTCACCATCGCGGCCGAGCCAGCCAGGCCGATCATCAACTGCTGCGCCAGCTTTTCCGGCACCAGGTCGGCACGAATTTCGCCTCGATCCCTTGCCTTGCTCAGCAATTCCGTAAAGACACGTATGCGCTTCTCGCCCTCGTTTTCGATTGCTCGCTTGACCTCGGGATCGTGCGGTGCGAGCTCGACCATGCTGTTGATCATCAGGCAGCCCCGCCCTTCCGCTGCATGATCACAGACGGTGCGAACGATGGCGCGGATGCTGTCCAGCGGCGATTCGAACTGATAAGCAACCGCCGCAGTGTCTTTGAACTCACGATCCGCGTAGTGCTTGAGGGAGCGCATGAACAGCGTATGCTTGTCGCCGAATGCCTGGTACAGGCTGCCCTTGTGGAGCCCGGTGCAGGTGCACAGATCCGTGAGCGACGTAGCCTCGTAGCCCTTCTGCCAGAACGCATCCATGGCAGCCTCGAGAGCAGCTTCCTCGTCAAATTCACGGGGTCGTCCAACCGACCGTTTTGTTCCTGCCTGTGCCATGGTGTCAACGTATTTAAAACCGAACGGTCAAGAATATAACCCTTTTCGCCCGGCCTGGCAAGGGGCATAACGAAAATCGTGACGTCATTCTGGGCTTGTCGTAATAAGTAACGTGAATTGCCGGTCTACTTGAGTACAGTCTTCTGGCGTTGACTGGCGAATGTGCTCGCCGGCAGGTGGACCATGATGAAAATACTGCTTGCCGTGGCGTTGGGCATCGCGATCCTTGTGGCCGGTTTCCTCTGGGTAAACCGGCCACAAACTATTTCGGTGAACGCGTCGTTGCCGGTCGATTTTCCCGACGACCTTTTCTCACACCATCTTTTCGAGCGACTCCTGCTGCGATTCGTGGATGCTGACGGTCGCGTGGACTATCAAGGCTGGTATGAGTCCACCGACGCACGCGCCGATCTCGACAGCTACCTCGCCGCCGTCAGTACCTACAGTCCCGACAACTCAGCTGAGCGATTCCCGACATCCAATGACGAGCTCGTCTACTGGATACAGAGTTATAACGCCTATGTAATCAAAGCCGCACTCGACCACTGGCCGATCGACAGCGTGACCGATGTGAAAGCTCCGATCGAAGCCGTTACAGGGATGGGATTCTTCTACCGCTTGCGCTTTCAATTCGGCGGCAAGTACTACAGCCTGTTAGAGGTCGAAAACGGCATCATCCGCAAGCGCCATCGTGATGCCCGTATTCATTTCGTGTTGAATTGCGGCAGCGATAGCTGCCCGGTATTGCGGCCGGAGTTGCCTGCCGGGGCAGAACTCGAAATCCTGCTCGCGACAGCCGCGGCCGAATTCGTTGCCGACCACGGCAATGTCGCCATCGATCACTCGGGCAAGACGATAACGCTGTCGCGAATCTTCAAATGGTTCCGCAAGGACTTCATCAACGACCTGCGCCAGCGCGGGCGCAGCGTGGAACACGGGCTGATCGATTATGTTGCGAGCGTTGCTCCCGAAGACCTGCGACTGGAACTGGAACGAAGCCGTGATTACGACGTCAGGTTTTTCGAGTACGACTGGGATCTGAACAGCCAGTAAGAGTGGGGTCTCACCTCTTTTTCAGCTAGAAGATCTTGCCGGGATTGAGCAGCCCGCGAGGGTCGAGGGCCTGCTTCAGGGTCCTCATCAGCGCTATCTCGGATTCACTGCGTGTTACGTCGAGGAACGCCCGCTTCTCCAGGCCGACGCCGTGTTCGGCCGAGATCGAACCGCGGTAGGGTTTCAGTTCTTCGTAGATGATCTTCATCACCTCGATCTGCTCCTCATGGTCCTTGCTGCCCATCGTCAGCAGAAAATGCAGGTTGTTGTCTCCGAGGTGGCCGAAGGTCGTGCCGCGGAAGCTGTCGGGCCAGCGCTCCGTCAATCGCCGGTTGACGCTTGCCGCATAATCCGCTGTATTCGCAATCGGCAGGCTGACGTCAAATGCCATGACGGGATCCAGAATCTCGGCCAGGCCGTCGATATCATCCCGAATCGCCCACATTGCGTCGCGCTGCTTCGCATTGCTCGCAATCGCGGCATTGACAATCAGTCCTGCGTGCAATGCCTCTTCGAGCGCCTGCTGAAAGCGCGCATCGTCTTCAGCCTGGTTGCCACCCCGTGCCTCGATGAGCACATACCACGGATGACCGGCAGCAACAGGTGGCGCATGTCTGTCCCGACTGACAACCACCGTGTCGTAGAAATCTTCCCAGAGCACCTCGAACGCACTCAGGCTGCCGCCGAGCGCACTGCCCAGACTCTTCAGCAGTACAGGCACGTTCGCATACTCGTCGACCGCGACGAATGCCGTGTTCTGACTGCGTAATGCCGGGCGCAGGCGCAACACTGCCCGTGTAATGATGCCGAGCGTGCCTTCGGTGCCGATAAACAACTGCTTGAGATCGTAGCCGGCGTTGTTTTTCAGCAGCTGATTCATTGACGACACGATGGTGCCATCGGCCAGTACGGCCTCGAGACCGAGCACCTGTTCGCGCATCATGCCGTAACGAATGACGGCATTACCGCCGGCATTTGTCGATATGGCGCCACCGATCTGTGCGCTACCGCGGGCACCGAAGTCAACTGGAAACATCAGCTCGGAATCGGCCGCCTTTTCCTGCACCGTGTGCAATGGCACGCCCGATTGCACCGTCATCGTGCATCCGGTTTCGTCGAGCGATTCAATTGCGGTCATGCGTTCGAGGGACAAGAGAATGTCCTCGCTGCCGGCCGTCGCCCCCTCGACCAGCCCCGTATTGCCCCCAATCGGAATAACGATCTGACCTGCACCATGACAAACACGCATGACGGCGGAAACCTCATCAGTCGTCGCCGGTCGCACAATGGCCTTGGCCTGACAGGGTTCCGGCCGCAACCACGAGGCTGGACGTGAAGTGACATCCGCGCCTGTCAGCACACCCGAATTGCCGACGATACTGACGATGTCGTCGATCAGTTCTGTCACGTGCGCTTTTTCCTGAGCTCCTCGATGAGTTCGCGCTGCATTTCCGCACTATCGCCGCCACCGAACGTAAAGAGACCGGACGAGTAGCTCGTACCGTAGCTGAGCACCACATTGGCGGTCTGCGCAAGCCCGACGAGAAACTCGTCATCCGACAACTCACTCAGAGGATGAATGAATGTACCCCATAGTTGCCCATTCGCGATCGCGTAACGTGCGTCGAGCGCCGAGTCGAAGTTCGCCTGCATCATGCGCAGCAGTTCTTCCTGCGGTATGTCCTCGGCCGGCCCGATTGGAATCAGGATACGCATCCGGTCAGCCGCCATGTCATAGACAACAATTACGTTGAGACCTACCAGGGTAAACGCCCAGGTCGACTCCTCGGACCGTGCGTTCTCGTCCACGCGCACGATGAGCTCGCCCAACCGCTCTGCGGTCATCGGATCGGAGTTCATTGCAGGCGGAGCCGATTCGCGCTCCTCATCGTCCTGCGCGACAACCGAGCTTGAAATAAGGACCGAAGCGATCAACACCCATCGCGCTACTAGAATCGAAAGTTTCATGGCAGTACCTGTTTCACCCATTAGTCGGTCTGCAGCTGATCGGCGTAGGCGAACAAGGCCGCCGAGCCGCCCGTGTGCAGGAAAACGATGTTCTTCGCGTCATCGAAGTGCCCTTTCTGTACGAGGTCGATGAGGCCGGCAAGCGCCTTGCCACTATAAACCGGATCGAACAGCAGTCCTTCCAGGCGGGCCAGCAGCATCACCGCCTCATTCATCGCTTCAGTCGGTATGCCGTAACCGTCCCCGACGTAATCGCAATTCGCGACGACGTCCGCGCGTTCGACAACCCCCGGGGCGCCGATGTAGTCGGCCGTTTCACAAGCAAGATCGAACACCTTTTCTTCCTGCTTGTCTTTCGGGACGTTGACGCCGATACCGAGCAACGGGATGTTGGCGTTCATTGCCTTCAATCCCACGATGAGGCCACCCTGCGTGCCGGCGCTGCCCGTTGCGGTAACGATATGATCGATAACGAGTCCGCTGTCGTTTGCCTGCCCCAATAATTCCAACGCGCAGTTCACGTAACCGAGAGCGCCAATCTGATTCGACGCGCCGCCGGGAACAATGTACGCCTTCGCTCCGGCAGCGTTCACTTCATCGGCAACCCCCTGCATCGCGGCGTCGAAGTCGGTGCCATCCGGGTATTCGCGAATATTCGCACCATAAATTCGATCGAGCAGCACGTTACCCGAGTTCAGGTAGTCATTGGACGGCTCGTCAACACGATGCTCGAGCAGCACTTCGCAGCGCAACCCCAATTTGCAGGCGGCGGCAGCCGTCTGGCGCACGTGGTTCGATTGCACCGCTCCGACAGTGACAATCGTATCGGCACCCTGCTCCAGTGCTGCAGCCATTGAGAATTCGAGCTTGCGAGTCTTGTTGCCGCCCGTCGCCAGGCCGGTGCAGTCGTCGCGCTTTACAAAAATCTGCGGGCCACCAAGGTGCTCGCTCAGCCGCGGCAGGTGTTCGAGCGGCGTCGGCAAATGAGCCAGGGAAACTCGCGGAAATCTTGACAGCAACATCAATGCCCTCTCTTTTCTCGATTATTGACGGCCCGGCAGCGGCTCTATGCCCGTCGCAAGCTTAACCGTTTTCAGGGCCAGTGCGTCGGTCGATGAGACCAGTGGCACATGGACGTCGCCGTCATGCAGCACCAGCGGTATTTCGGTACAGCCGGCGATAATTGCGTCGGCACCGCGGGACACTAGTCCCGATGCCAGACTCTTCATTCCCGCGGCGGCTGCCTTGCCGTGCCGGCCCGCTTTGATGGCCTCGATCAGGACCATGGTCTGCTCGAGTTCGCCTGCAGTCGGCAAAACGGCGGTCATGCCGGCTGCTTCTATTCCCGCCTGGTAAATACAGGATTTCAGACAACCGTCCGTAGCGAGGATTCCGATGGAGCTTGCTGCCGAGGCGCGCTCGCGAACGGCCGCGATCGACTCGGTGATAATGCTGATCAGCGGAACGCTCGTCGCTGCGAGAATATCGTCCTCGAATACATACGCCGTATTGCAGGGCATGACGAGAAAACCGGCGCCACTCGCTTCGAGTTGCGCAGCCATTGCGGCAAGTACCGGCCCCGGGTCCTCCCCGTCGCCAAGGATCGCGTGTTGGCGATCCGGTACGTGAGGATTGTGATCGACCAACATGCGCACGTGGTCCTGGTCGCAATCTGCGTCGGTCAGGGCGATGACTTTCGCCATGAAGTCCACGGTCGCATCCGGACCCATGCCACCCAGCACGCCGACGACGTTCTGCAATTGACGCATACTAGTTCTGCCCGTCCATCAAACGTCGTCAATACGATCCAGCACCGTGACGAGCTTCGTAACCAACTCGTCGACGTGTGTCGATTCGTAAACAAAAGGCGGCGCCAGAAGGATGTGTGCGCCCCTTTTGCCGTCGGCTGTGCCACTACCCGGGTAGATGAGCAGGCCTTCTTGCATCGCCGCATTCTTGATACGTATTGCCAGGCCCGGATCCGCCGGAGCCTTGCTGTCACGGTCGGCGACCAGTTCGATACCGAGCAGCAAACCGCGTCCGCGAATATCGCCTACCAATGGATGATCGGCGAGCGCCGTCGATAATTCGTCACGGAGAAGGGCGCCGATATGCGACACATTGCTGAGCAGGTCGTCCTGGTGCACTACCCGGGCGACGGCAAACGCGGCCGCGCATGCTGTCGCGTGCCCGATGTAGGTGTGGCCGTGTGCGAATGCGCCGAATTCCTCCATGATGGTGTCATGGATGAAACCGCGAACGATCGTCGCGCCGATCGCCTGGTAGCCGCCGCCGAGACCCTTTGCGAGCGTCGTGATGTCCGGCCGAATATCATCCTGTTCGAACGCAAAGTACGTTCCAGTGCGGCCGCAGCCCGCCATGATTTCGTCGAGGATCAACAGTACGTCGTGGCGGTCGCAGATATCCCGGATCTTTTTCAGGTAATCGCCGACCGGCGGCACGGCGCCCAGGGTCGCACCAACGACTGTCTCGGCAACGAATGCGGCGATGTTGTCCGCACCATGTTCCAGTATTGCTTCTTCGAGCGCGTTTGCGGCGCGTGTACCGTAGTCGTCGTCGGTCTCGTTCTCCAGCTGGTGGCGGTACGAGTAACAGGGCGCGATCATCGGCCAGTCATGCAATAACGGCGCGAAGATTGCGCGACGCGCCGGACTACCCGACAGCGACAGCGCGCCCAGCGTGTTGCCGTGGTAGCTCTGGTGACGGCTAACGACCATGTGTTTGTCGTCGCGGCCTTTCGCGAGCCAGTACTGTCTTACCAGCTTGATGGCAGTTTCGTTTGCCTCGGAACCACCGGACAGAAAGTAGACACGCACACCGTCCTCACCGAAACGCGCGGCAAGATGGTTTGCCAGCCGCTCCTGTGGATCGTTGGTGAAGAACGCGGTATGGGCGTACGCGAGTTCTTCGACCTGACGCTTGATCGCAGCAACGACGTACGGATGCCAGTGCCCGAGACAACTGACAGCTGCGCCACCGCTACCGTCAAGGTACTGACGACCATCCGTGTCGTAGAGGTAGACGCCCTCACCGCGGAGGCCGCGCGGATAATCCTGCTGCGGATTGCGATAGAAAACGCTGCTCATGTCGCTCCGGACCGGCGACTCATTCGTCGCTCCATGGAGTCCAGCGCCCGTTTCCAATAAACGGCGGCCGCAACACCGGGATGTCGCAGCGAGAATCCAAACACTCTCTTGACTTTGTGCACCGGCACATCGCAATCATGCACTGCCATCCCCCTGACGATCTTCGCCAGCTCCACGCCAACGGCTGTCGCCATCGCTATGCCCCGACCGTTGCAGCCAATACCCGCATGCAAGCCATCGGCGACATTGAATATCCGCGGCAAGTGGTCTTGCGTCAATGCGAGATAGCCGCTCCAGCCGAAGCGCCACGATAGGCCATCGAGGTCCGGAAAGCGATGCCGCGCCGCGCGATACAGGTGCGGTAATAATCGAGTGTGATCTTTCCCGGCGGTTGTGCTTGCGCCGCCCATGATGAGCCGATTGTCCGCCGTCAGCCGGAATGACGTCAGCAGTCGTTGCGTATCGGAGGCCGACTCGCCGCGTGGAAGTATCGTGCGCGACTGCGCTTCAGGCAGCGGCGCAATGAGGCCGTTGTTGCGCCCCGACGCTCCCCATCCGATCTCTGCAGCTTCGACGAGCACGACGTCGACAGATGCCTCGGCAAGATCGAGCGCAGCGGACAGCCCCATGAAACCGCCGCCGACAATCGCGACTTCGCAACGTCTCTCACCGTGCAGCGACTCGAATGAGCTGAGGCAAGGGGTCACTGAAGCCCACAAAGAGACGGGCGACGAGGACTCACGATCAAATGAGCTTGGGGGTTCCATCAAACAACATCGCGTTACCGGGAGGGGACTGACTCCGTGAACATCAGCGTTGCACCACAGGCGTGATCTGCGGCAACGCGAATGAGACCGCGTGCTTCTTCCGTGAACGGGACACTGCGAGCAGCCAGTGTTTCCTTCACGGCGGCAACACTTGCTACACGCAGAGTCATTACGCCAAGCCGCGGCATTTCGGTCTCGGACGATTCCGCGATGGCACCGTATTTTCGTTCGTATTCATCTGGCAACAACAGTTCGATGCGCTGCCCGCTCGCCAGCACGGCCCGAACACCGTCAATATCCTCCGTGACGGCATCGTCGCCCAGCAAGCGGCGCAACTTCGTTGCGACGCGACGCTTGTCGTAAACCGTACCGCTCAGGGCATTAACGCCGAGGGCAGTATTCGCATGGGACAGAAATTCTGGCCGACGTATCAGCGCAGGCGTAAGGTGTTGGATCACGACCACGTGCATCAAACCTTCGATGTCATCGGCGGCCGGCGCACACAATTTGAATGACGGTTGTGTCCAGCCCTCGGGGTGTTCAAAGTTACGCGTCAATTTGCGCATTTCCCCGGCATCGATACCGCCCGCGAGCATTGCCGCGTGACTGGATTGGATATCGGGTGTGCCGAAGGCGACGCCCATCAGGCCTTCACCATGGGCATTCAGATGCTCATCGAGATGCATGGTGAAGCGGCTCGCATCGATGATGCCGCGAATTTCGACATAGTCCTCGGGAAACATGATGCACAGATTGCCGGTACCCCATTCCACGTGGCTGCCACGAGGCGGAACCGTAAACCCGAGTCGCTCGAACGTTACGCGCGCAGCGTCGAGGTCCCGCGCTGCGATGACGGGATGGTCGACCAGCTCAATGCCATTGTGCGTATGCATGTGAGTCAATTCGCGCGAAACCGTGGTGGCCATAATCGCACAACTCGTTCGCCAGCGCTGATCGGAAAAGGGTTTTTGAGTGGGGTCAGCTCGAGATCGGCTGCAGCGAACCATCCAATGCGCGTAGCACTTGCGACGACTCCAGGTCGACGCGATTGCGGCCAGCCCGCTTCGAACGATACAGGGCCCGGTCGGCACGCACGATGATGTCGGTCATGCTCGAATCCTTATCCGATATCGTCGCCACACCGAAACTCGCTGTCATCGGCAGCGAATTTCCCTCGACACGAATCGGCGAGGCATCAATCAAACTGCACAGACCATCGGCAATTTTCGTCGCCGCCTCGAGCGTGGTCCCCGGGAGCACGAGAGCAAACTCCTCGCCACCCACGCGCGCAAGTATGTCCTCGGTTCGCCGGCCCGCGGCAAGAATGCGAGCGAAATGGCACAGCGCGCTGTCGCCGGCCGCGTGACCGTGCTCGTCATTGATGTACTTGAAACGATCGATGTCGGTGATGATCACGGACAGCGGCCTGTTCGAGCGAGAGGCTGTTGCAAAGGCCTGCGCGCCCTGTTCGCTAAATCCGCGCCTGTTGAGTAGCCCCGTCAGCTGATCCCGCACCGCGATCTCCTTCATATCCTCGGACAGGTCCGACGCCAGCATGAAGAGAACAAACATTGCCGTGCCCGTATAGCCCGCCGGCAGCGTCAGGAAATTGACGTGCAGGTAAAGACTGCGCCAGACCTCGTTGCCGTCGGCTCCCTGCATCAACGCGACGCCTGCAGCAGCCAGCTGCGTGAGGCCGAATGCGATCAGCGACAGGGCGGCAGCCCACTCCGCCGGCCGCGTAACCTCGCGATGCGCAATGATCATTGTTGCAGACGCGAACAATGTCAGTGATGCCAAACCGGGGATCAGCGACGCTCCTATTCCGACATGAGGATTGATAATCGTCGTCCAGATAACGGCGACGTAGACGATCCCCGCGTAAGGCCAGAGATTTTTCGGTAGTCGTTTGCATTTGGTGCGTTGGCAATGGCCTCGCAGACCGAGCGTGATGACGACGAGTGCAAAAGCGTTGACCGTAATCCAATACGTCCCCCAATCCGGAAACCACGCGTTTGCCAGGTTTAGCGACCACTGCACCGTTGCCGCAAGAAAGGCGACCGCCCAACTCAACGCATAGGGTTTTTCGCCAAGCATTTTCCACGCCATGAAAAAGACCATCGAGATCATGGCGCTGGTCAGCACGAGTGCGACAAGTATGTAGAAAACCGGTGACGTCATATTCGCTCAGGTAGTGTGTGGTCCCAACGCTGAACATTTTGCCGGTTTGGACAAATTATCGACGCGACGCGGCGCACGCTTTTGCTGGCAAAGTGCCAACAGTCGCGCTATTTGTACGATCGCTCTACAAGAAGCGTGATTGGGACAGTGAGTTCACATACCGCGGGTTAACGCCTTGATGTCGGCGAGCGCCTCTGACGATTCCTTGTCTTTGCGCATGACCCAGAAGATGTGACGCCGGAACATGGTGGTGGGCGAGAGGTTCAGTTTGACGCGCTCCCAGAGGATGGCCTTACGACTTTTCTCATCGACATGTTTGTTCTTCTTCTTGTAAGACTGGTACGCGACCAGCGTCATCAGCGCGATGAAAGGATAGAAAAGGATACCGAGGAATACTGACGTACCGCTGATCTTCGTCTTGCGCCGTTCGATGGTCTTGAAACCGGTCAGGGTGCAGATAGTCAGCAGATGGTGCACACCGATCAGGAACAGATGACCGAAATAGAGTCGATCCGACTCGCCTTCGCTGAACCAGACGCTGTCCATCTCGTTCGGCGCGCTACGGCGCCAAAGGTCGCTCTCGACGAGAAACCACGACAAGCGGCCGCGCGCATGAGAAATACTCGGAAGCGTAAAGAGCAGCGTGCCGCCTTTCTTCAGCACGCGATTAAACTCCTGGAACATGCCGATCTTGTCGGAGATGTGCTCGACGCCTTCCTGGCAAATCAGGTAGTCCGCGGATGAGTCTTCGAGCGGCAAGCGCTCCGACAAGTCCGCGTAATTCGACTCGATGCCGTCGATCATCATGAATTCGGGATACAGATCGAGTGCCTTGATTGTCGCACCGCGTTTTTTGAACGCATAGCCGGCCCGGCCGTCACCCGCCGGGATGTCGACGACGACCTTACCCGTCAGATCCGGCAATGACTCGACGTACTCCTGCACGTACTTGTATATGCCGGCGTGCGTAAACTCGTACTTTTTTTCGTCCATGGGTCGCGGGCACCACAAAAGCGCTGATCGGGGCCTGCGATTATAGAGAGATTTAGAAGAAGCCGTGCAGCTCTATGAATAATTCATCGCGATTCTGTGCATCGACCTGCGGAATGCCATCATAGATATGTATCCCGACACGGCCTTGCAGGAACTGCATTGGTGTATGTTCCCAGATAACGCTGTAGCGTACCTGGTGGTTGTCGCTGATACCGTCATCCGGGTCGTGATAGCTATAGGACAATTTGAGGTTGTGGCCTTTGCCGACCAACCAGTTTGCCTCGAGCAGTCCCGCCAGAGAATCCCTGTCAGCGCCAGCCGGCAGATCATCATTGATCCAGTCGATTTCCGCCAGCCAGGCGATCGGACCTGTCTTCAGACCGAAGAACAGGTTCTGCATTTGCCGGTCCCCGGCATCGGAATCGTTGAAATTGAAGCTCAACCCGGCACGCCAGCGCGATGCGACGAAGTTGGTGATAAAGCTCACCTGCTTGCCGGTATCGTTCTCGGAGGCGCCACCACTGCCGTTGGTCAGCGACAGCAGCGTGGACCACGGGCCGCTTTCATAGCCGGCCTGCAATCCGCGGTCGGAGTTGTTGAAGTTGACACCCGTAACCTGACGAATAAAGGCGGAGTCATCCTGCAACCGCAAGCCATACGGCAGAAAAAACTGCCCGGCCGCCAGGTGCCACTTTCCCGACTCACTGCGCAATTTCAGATAAGCCTCACGATTGAGACTGCCCCTGGGCGCGAATTGCTGATCCACGTAAAGCGACACGCGACCCGGGATCAGATTGGCTTCAAGATAGATCGTGCCGCGGCTGACGTCGAACTCGGACACCTCCGGCTGGTTCGGCGTGTCGACGTAACGATATTCAGCGCGGAGATTGCCGCCGATGGCAAACCACTTACTGATCTCGCCGCTCCACATGCCGCCGTCGCCGACGCGTTTCGATAGCATTTCAGTTTGCGCGAACGCATTGCCATAGGCATTGCGTTTACCGCCGCCGGCCGGGTGACTGTGACAGGCGGAGCACTGCATACCCTCATAAACTGCAAGGTACGGCTCCGCGAGCGCCGACGAGAATGCCGCCACCAGCAGGGCAAGCGCTGCTACCAGGCTACGGATTGGCACCGTCGGAAATCCATTGCCGAATGTCGTTGATCAGCGCCTGATCGAGCGCCGGCCCGCCGAACGGCATTTGCACGCCGACGGCTGCAGTGCCCTCGAGCTTCTGCACCAGGTAGCTATTGTCCGGGTCGCCGGGCGCTACTCGCATCAATGCAGGCACCTCGGCACTGGCCACGTTAACGAGGTTAGCAAGGCTCATGCCGTCTTCGAGTCGTAATCCCTGTTGCGCCCCGGCGCCACTATGGCATCCGGCAGTAGCGCACGTCGGCGTAAAGACATTGGCCTGGATCGCCACGAGCGTCGCGCTCAACACCGGCGTCGTAACGGTGAACGTCGCTTCGAAATCGCCGCCTTCTGTGCCGTCACCGGAAGGGAAGTTGCCTGAAAATTCGCCGTCCAGCGCGTTGGCATCGATATCCAGGATGACCGAGGCACCCGAGCCCAGCAGTCGAGCACGGTATACGTCGTCAGGCATCGCGACCCCCGTGAGGTCGAAGGTTGCACTCGTCGGCGTCACTGCGGGTATAGTTATGGCGGCCGCGATCACGTCAACCTCGTTGCCGTCACCGAATGTTCCGTCACCGCCGCTGCGTTGGAGCAGGAAGGTATTCGCGTTGACGGTCGAAACGTCGAGCTCACGATCGAACGTCGCGACAATATTGGCCGGCGCCGCGTCGTCACTGCCCGGCACCGGCGTCAGCGACGTGATTTTTATCGGATTTACGGACGGCGCCCGATCGTCGATTGCGCCGTCGGTGATCCACTGGCGAATGACATCGATGGTTGCCTGGGCCAGCGGCGTGCCGCCTAGTGGCATTCGATCGCCGACCGACGCGTTTCCCCCGAGTTTCTGTATCAGGTAGCTGTTGTCAGGGTCGCCGGGCTCCACGCGCAGGACTGTCGCGTTTTCGGAGCTCACGACATTGACCAGCAAGCCGTAGCTGGCGGCCTCTTCCAGGCGCAATCCTTCCGACGCGCCGGCGCCCGCGTGACAGCCTGACGTCGCGCAGGTCAGCGTAAATACGTTCGACTGGATCTCCGAGAAATTCGCTCCGAATGGTGGCGGGGGGGGTGGTGGCGGCGGTGGCGGGGGTGGAGAAACTCCGGAGCCATCGCCCCCACTGCAGCCAGATACAAAGAGAGAAACCAGCAATAACGTAATTGAACACGCCGGAAAGTGAATCTGCCGCAATTGGGTACCGCCTCATGATGTGATCGGTCTACGGCGTATGTGCGACTATCGGCGTGAAAAGGTTCAACCGGGGGACAAGTTGAACTTTTTGATCGATTCGGGGCACCTACTAAATGTGCGGCCCCATTGTCAACAGCATTGCGCGGCGGATATGAGCAAATCACAGACAACATCGCGCCCGGCAAGCCGGGATGCCGAGGAGCAGACACTCCTCGAGTTGATTGCGAAAGAGGATCGCAATGCATTAGCCGACCTGTATCGCCGTTATCACCCTCGACTGTTCAAATTCGTGTTTCGCATTACGCGCTCATATGCAATGGCGGACGAACTCGTGAATGACATCATGCTCGCGGTGTGGCGCAGCGCAGGAAGCTTCCGCGGTGATTCGAAACCATCGACATGGATATTCGGCATTGCCTATCGCCAGTCCCTGAAACGGCTGGCAAAAAAACAACTGTCCATCGCCCCGAATTTTGACGTGGATGAATTTCCAGACAACCAGACGAGGACGCTCGAACAGGAAGACTGGGTGCGACATGGACTCGAAACGCTACCGGCGGCGCAACGGCTGACCGTGGAACTCGTCTTTTATCTCGGCCTGTCTTATCAGGAGGTCGCTGCCGTTACCGACATTCCCGTCAATACGGTCAAGACGCGCATGTTCCACGCGAGGCGAAAACTCAAGGAACAACTGGCGACGTTTGAAGACGGCGCGCCCTTTGGAGAAATCAAGTGAATCAACTTAAAGAAACACATGACCACGACGCAATCGTGCAATTGCTGCCCTGGTATGTGAATGACACCCTGGATGAATTCGAGTCGGATCTTGTAAGGATCCACATCGATCACTGCGAGGAATGTCGCAGCAATATCCGATTGTTGTCGCAGGTGCAACAGGTGGTGCGTACGGATTCGCCGGCGCCACTGGTACCGGCGCCGCGCTTGGAGAAATTGCTGGATGCGATCGATTCCCCTGAACAGGACAGCAGTAGCGGACGTCGATGGCCTCTGTTTGCAGCTGTTGCATCCATTGTTGTTGTCGTGGCCGTGACTGCATTGCTGCTTGGACAACCCGGAACTGACAGCGCTTCGCCGACTCAATTCCAGACAGCAACGTCCACGGCCATCAACGATTCGATTGATTATGTCATCGAGCTGCAATTCACTCCGGAAACGGATGCTACGGCTCGTGAGGTATTTTTCGAATCAATCGAGATCCGCGAGCCCGTGGTCTCCATGAATGACACTACTTACAGAGTCACGGTAGGACTCGGAGCTGTATCGCTCAGTGATCTCGAGCGCTACATCGATGGTATCGAGTCAAATCCGGAAATCGCGACCGCTGAAGTTGTCGCCGTTCAATTGCCGGTGGAATAGTGTTGTGTCACGTCGCCTGATTGAAATTCTTATCACATTGGTTATTGCCGCGATCCCGGCAATAAGCCTGGCACAGCAACCCGATGCCGAGCGCAACATTCTCGTCACGTTTGAAAACGCCGGTGCACGTGCGAACACCACAAAAGCCCCATACCGTACGCGCAAGCGCTACGCGATAACGCCCGAGGCGAAACGCCAGGCCACTGCTGTCGCCGAGGAATACCACTTGCAACAAGTCGATCACTGGCCTGTTCGAGCGCTGTCCGTGTATTGCTTTGTCTACCGCGTCGCCGATGGTGAAGATCGCGCAGGCATCGTCGACCGCTTGCGTGCCGATGTTCGGGTTGAGTCTGCGCAACCGCTGAATATGTTCGAACCAGTACGCGCGCGGTGTCTGGCTACGACGATACCTACGCCGATTTGCAGCATGGCCTCGACACACTAGACCTTACCGGGGCTCACCGCCATTCGCGCGGCAAAGGCGTGCGCATTGCGGTCATCGACAGCAATGCGGACACAGACCACGAAGACCTGAAGGGGCGCGTGCGCCGACTTGAGGACTTTGCGAACGACGGCGCCAATCCCGATCGATTCCACGGAACGGCAGTGACCAGCATTATCGGTGCTAACGCAAACAACGCCATAGGTATCGTCGGCGTCGCGCCGGAAGCAAATGTCGAACTGTATGTCGCGTGCTGGTCCGATGCCGACTCGAATTCCGCTGTCTGCGACAGTTTCACACTCGCAAAGGCGATCGACACGTTGCTCGATCGCCCGCCTGATGTATTGAACCTGAGTCTTACCGGCCCCACCGACCCCCTCGTGCAGCGACTACTTCTGAAAGCGCATGAACGTGGCGTTATCATGATTGCCGCACACTCGGGCGATCAGGACCGCCACGAGAACTTCCCGGCAAGCATGTCCGAAGTCATTGACGTCAGCAGCAGCAGACGCCCCGTAGATCACAACTCACCAGACGACGGCACGACTGCGCCGATCTTCGCCCCTGGGGAACAGATTCTCGTGGCCATACCCGACGACGCCTACGATTTTCGTTCAGGCAATTCGCTCGCGGCCGCTCATGTGAGCGGCGTTGTCGCGCTGTTGCTTGCGGTTACCCCGGGCGCACAGGTCGGCACAATTCAGTCATTGCTAGAGCAATCGCAATCACGCCAAGAGGCCGGGCAGCTATCCATAAATGCCTGCAAAGCCCTGCAGCTTGCCGACCCGTCTTTGAATTGCAACGGCTGATAGTTTTCAGAAAGTCAGTCGCAGGCTGAGTGCGATGCGGGCATCAGCACGATCCTCGGAACTCACGATCGGAACCCAGCGGCTCGTGTCGTGGTAGCGCAAGTCGATATCGAAGCGCTTGACCGGCCAGGTGACACCCAGCTCCCAGTACGCGTAGCCATCACCGACGAGATCCGAGACGTCGTAATAACCCGTACCTGCCCCGATTATCAGGTGTTTTCCCGCAGGCCACTCAGCATACGCTTCCACGTTGTGCGACTCCCTTCCGGAATTGTAGAGGTCGGGTGAGTACGCGTATTCGAGCCACACACGGTCGTTGTAATTCGTACTGAACATGAATTCTTCGTAGTTGTAGTCCACGAGCCCGCCTTGCCCGGGATACGTATAGGCCACCGCGCTCACCCCGAAACTCCAGCGCTCGCCGACATCGCGACTGTAGCCAAGGTAATAGGTGAGTTCCGTGTCGCGCTGTCGATCGGCCCCGTTATTGATGTCGATCGTTGATCCCCAAAGTCCCGCATAGATCCCGGAATCAAAGGCGATGTCCCCGCCGAGCTGCACTGCTGGATCACCGTCGCTCTGCGTGACGCCTCGCCAGACGTAGTCCGTTGTCAGCACGAGGTAACCGGAGAGTTCGGCCGCCTGTACAAGCATAAACGGCGCACCCAAGAGTACGGCAAGATGGAAAACTCGCCAGTACCTGGTCACCGCCGCGGCAAGAGTGGAGCGGGTGATGGGAATTGAACCCACATCATCAGCTTGGGAAGCTGAGGTTCTACCATTGAACTACACCCGCATATCAGGGAGTTAGCTCTCATTCAGCTCCCGGTGAGCGTAAAAGTGAGAGTAATTCGATTCTAAGCGATTCTGAGGCCCAGAGACCATAGTCGCCCTGCATAGCCATCATACTGGCGTCGCAGCCCTCCTGGCGCCTAATTGAGGCGCCGCTGTTCGTACAATTGAACGTAGTCGAGGTAATGGCCGGTATACAGGTCGAAATACTCCTCAAGCTCGGCGAGCTGATGCTCGCTCCCGATGAAGTACGCGAGCAGGTCCTCCTGCTGGAACTCGATGAGCCGGCCGAGGTTCGGCGCGACGTCCACGACATTGTAAAGGTCCATGTCGGAGTACTCGAGGATGGGACGGTTGTCCGTATGGATCGGCGCGCCGTCCACCAGCGAGTCGATGTCGCTCTCGCCCAGCAGCAGCATGCTGGCGAGCTCATAGACATTTTCGACGTTGAGGCTGCGCAGGTCGCGCTCGACCTCGGCATTTTTTTCCTTCAACTCCTTCAGGTTCACCAGCGTCGGCTCCGGCGTGCCCACCAGGATGATGAAATGGGTCGGGAATTGAGTGAAATACCACGCGGTGGTGTTCGGGAAGACACTGTCGAAGCTGGCGATCAGGGTTCGCAGGTCATTGAAGGACAGGCCGCCGACCGGGAGCCACGCGGCGGCAACGCCATCCGCGCTGAGCGCACTCCGCATGATCTCGAAGTATTCCCGGGTGTAAAGATAGGGATTGCGCTTGTACTTCAGGTTGGTCACGTCCGTGACGATGACAGAGAACTCTTCGTCCGTGTTGGCGATGTAGTTGCGGGCA
>Ga0255052_10001118_pt1 | contig 20542 bp, 16 predicted proteins | sample JV7_2_21_MG_FD_188632 | JGI IMG/M metagenome (GOLD analysis project Ga0255052, IMG submission 188632) | Seawater microbial communities from Jervis Inlet, British Columbia, Canada - JV7_2_21 | ecosystem: Environmental > Aquatic > Marine > Inlet | place: Canada: British Columbia | collected... | reverse complement strand
CATAATCACTGAACGCGTTCACCATCTCTTTCATTGCCTCCACCTGCTGCACGATCGTGTGCGTTGCCCTGTCGAGCACCTGCACATCTTTCTCCGACATCGTGTTGATGTACTTGCGGCGCAGCCGTTCGGCCGAGAGTTGTATCGGCGTCAGCGGGTTCTTGATCTCGTGGGCCAGCCTTCTTGCCACCTCACCCCAGGCAGCATCGCGCTGTGCCTGCAGCAACGCAGTGATGTCGTCAAAGACAACCACGAATCCCGCGGCGTGGTCCTCATCGCCGGGCAGGGTCGTACATGCGCATGTGAGAACCCTGCGCCCGACTTCGCCCCTCAGGACGATCTGCTCTCTCCATTCGGTTTCACCGGCACCGAGATGGACTTGCGCGACATCAACGAACTGTTGGAGCAGCGACTGGCCTTTCGCGACATCCATCAGGTTTTCGCCGATTTTGTTTCCCAGATCGACGTTGAGAATTGACCCCGATGCCTGGTTCGCCGTTCGAATCGACAAATCGGACTCCAGTGCCACGACACCGGTCGACAGCCGCGCCAGAATCACCTCGAGGTTTGTGCGCTCGGCCTCAACCAGCGCCTGACTGAGGCTGGCCTGATGTTGTGCTTCCGACAGTTTCTCTGTCATCTCGTTGAACGAATTGACGAGGAAGCCGATCTCGTCCCGCGACGGTGTCGGTAGTCGGGTATCGAAATCGCCTTTTGCGACTGCTCTCGTTCCGGCGACCAGGTTTTGAATGGGCGCGACGAGTCTTCTGGACAGAACAAACGCCCCATAGACCGATGTCAGCAAGGAAAGCAGCAACACGACTGTCAATGTCAATGTAAATGTTCTCTTGAGGGGTTCGCGCAGGTAAAGAAGTCGCTTGTATTCGCTGTACGAGGAATCGACGTTGTTCGCCATCCGGCCGATTCTCTCTGTTACCGGGAATTGCGCCTGGATAACGCCGATGGACTCCGGACGACTGCGATTGCCAAAGGCCACCGCCGTTCGAATCTGATAACTGCCACGCTCCAGGGGATCGAGGCTGACGAAGGGTCTGTTTTGACGAATCTGTAAAAGAACTTCGTCTCGTGGCACTGCGGGCATGGCGCCAGCCGCAGAGTCGGAACTGGTTGCCAGAATCCGCCTGTTGGTGCCGAACACGGTTATCTCGCTTGCCCCACTTTCGCGGCGCAACATGCTCAGCTCGAAGAACAGTTGGCGTCCGCTGACGTCCCTCAGACGATCCGCAATCTGTATGGTGGTCGTCAGGTGATCACGCATTTGCATTTCGAGTGCAGCACGACTTAACGCAAGCGCATCGTCGAGACCTTTCTCGACCTCGACGTTAAACCAGGTGTCGATGCCGCGATTGATGAACTGCATCGAGAAATAGAAGACAACCAGAAGTGGCACGACAGCAAGCGTGACTGACATGCCGACCATGCGAGCCTTTAGTTTTGCCCCGGGCACATGATCGCGGTAATCCCGCCAAAGTCGGGCGAGATTGCCGATCAGCAGAGCAAACAGCACCAGTACGCCGGTGACGTTGACCAGCAGAATCAGGATGTGCAGGCGATCGAAGTCTTCGGAATTTTGGGCAGTGCGACTGAGGAGAAACAACGCAGCAAGGGCCAGCCCAACGCCTGCCGCGCCCAGCGCCGTGTATAGCAGACGTTTTATCGTTCTAGTGTCCATTCGAACCAGTTACTTTCCAATTGCCATTCATCGCGCCAGAAAAACAAAATCCTCAGGGGCGCGGGATACTGTTCGGTACTCAGCTTTGCCCGCAGGCGAATCCGGTAAGTCTTGTCGGACTGAAGTATCGAGTCGTCGACGACCGGCAGGCCCTGGATACGCCCAAGGTTGTTAAGGGCCGAATAAAGTGTTGCGAACGAGTCCTGATCGCCGCTGTTGAGATTTCTGACGATGTATCGCTGACTCAAGGGGCGATACTCGAGTTCATAGCTGATCGCCAACTCCGCTTCGGCCGGATCTGTCCAGAAACGTCGCGTTCGAATGACCTGGAGATTGAGTTCGATTCTCACGGCTACGCCGCTGTTGAGTGCGTTCAAGGCCTCGTCACTGAGAACGAGCTGAAGACGGGCCTCCAATTCGTGGACACCATCAACCAGGGCCGCCGACGCCGAGCGCACTTCAAAGTAGCCCGCGTGCTCAGGTCTCTCCTGGGCCTCGGCAGGCAACAGGATGAGCAGTATCAGCAAGCCGCTTATCAGTCGTTCGATCATTTTCTTGTTAGTCAAGCTTCTCAAGGCACGCGAAATAGAAGCCATCCAGGTCCCGGCAGCCGGGCAGGATTTGGTATCCGTATGTCTTACGCTGCATTAGATCGCGGATGTTGTTATTTAGCAACGCAGCGTCCTCTCTGGCATCCTTATGCGTGTCCAAAAACTCTCCAATGACCGCGTCATTCTCTTCTGTCAGGACCGAGCAGCTCACGTAGAGCAGGCGCCCCCCGGGCGCCAGGAGTGGCCAGAGCGCACGAATCAGTGCCAGCTGGGATTCGGCCAGGGCCGCGATGTCCGCGGCCCGCCGTAGCAGCTTGATATCCGGATGGCGGCGGATGACACCGGTGGCCGAGCACGGGGCATCCAGCAGGATCCGGTCGTATTGGACACCGTCCCACCACTCCTCTGGTGTTGATGCATCGGCCGCAAGAACGGTCGCGGAAAGTCCAAGTCGCTCCAGGTTCTCGCGAACCTTGCCGAGTCGGGCCTCATCGAGATCAACAGCCGTTAGATCGGCATCCGCAGCTGCGAGTTCCAAGAGATGGCCGGTTTTTCCGCCCGGCGCGGCGCAAGCGTCGAGAATGCGATCTCCTCCGTCCCTGAGAAGCCACGGCGCGGCCAGTTGCGCGGCGGCATCCTGCACCGACACCTGACCCTCGGTAAAGCCGGGCAGCTCGCCTACAGGTATTGGTTCCGCCAGCTTCACGGCCTGATCAAAGCCGGCTATTGCCTCATTAGACGCCGTATCACCCTCAGATCGGTCGTCTGCTGCCAGCCCCTGCAGGTACTCGTCCCTGGACAGTTGCCTGGCATTTACGCGCAGCCACATCGGTGCCTGCTGGTTGCCGGCCGCCACGATATCAGGCCAATGGTCGGGCCAGTCGCTACGCAATCGCTCGAGCAACCACGCCGGATGTAAGTATCGCGCCTCGTCGTCCCGGGGCTCCTCCGCCTGGAGGTTTTTACGGACAAAGTTTCTGAGAACAGCGTTGATCAGCGAAGCGTATTTCGGCCGACGCAGTACGCGACACGCCTCGACCGTCATCGAAACTGCAGCATGATCCGGTATTCGTGTGTCGCTTAGTTGATAGATGCCAATGGCGAGCAGCGACTCGATAACACTGTCCCGCGCTTTTAGCGGCCGATCGAGAAGCACAGCAAGCCGGGACCGGATACGCCAGTGAATTCGCAAGGTGCCATAGCAGAGAACCCTCAGGAGACCGCGCTCGGATGGATTGATGCTTTTTTCGGCGACGGCCAGCGCCGCATCGAGCGACCGGCCTTTTGTTACCACCGCATCGACCGCTTCAGCGGCCCGGGCCCGCGTCCGGGCACCTGTTTTTTTCTCGTCCATCAAGGTTAGCCCAGTGTCATGCCCTTTAGCGGCTTTTGATTCCCGAACTCGGCTGCGCTGACTCGTCCCCTTCCCGGCCGCTGCAATTCGAGCATTCTGAGCGCTCCGTCACCACAGGCAACCTCGATGCCGTCGCGCCCGGCAGCAATGACTTCGCCGGGCACTTCCGCCTGACCGTCGGCCAGTTCTGCCGACCAGCATTTCACTTGCTCGCCATCGAAGTCGAAGAATGCGCCCGGCGCCGGGTTGAAGGCCCTCACCTGTCGCAGCAGATCCGTCGCAGTCCGCTGCCAATCCATCACCGCATCGCTCTTGTCAATCTTGCCCGCATAGGTCATCGAACTTTCATCCTGAGGCACGGCGTCGAGATTGCCATCGACAATGTCGGGCAAATGCCTGTAAAGCATCTCTCCACCCAGTCGTGCCAGGCGATCATGCAGCTCGCCGGCTGTCTCGAATTCACCGATCTGAAGCGACTCCCTCGCAAATACCGGGCCGGCGTCCAGGCCGGCAGTCATCTGCATCAGGCTGATACCCGTATCCTCATCGCCCGCAAGAATCGCCGCCTGTATCGGTGCCGCCCCGCGCCAGCGAGGCAAAAGTGATGCATGCACATTCACGCAGCCATGTTTCGGTATGTCGAGAACGGCCTGCGGCAGAATCTGGCCGTAAGCGGCAACGACCAGCAGGTCGGCATTGAATTCGGAAATTTCCGAAACGATCTCGTCGCCTTTAAGAGACTCAGGCTGCCGGACGGCAATGCCATGTTCTTCTGCGTATGCCTTGACAGGGCTTGGCCGAAGTTTTCTTCCTCTTCCCGCGGGCCTGTCCGGCTGGGTATAGACAGCCAGCGGCACGTCGCCCGAATCACAAAGTGCGCGCAGGGAAGCAAGCGCGAATTCCGGCGTGCCGGCAAACAATATTCTTCTGCCGCTCATAAACTGACCCGGGGTTTTTTTGCGTCAGCCGGATTAAAGAACAGCAGCCTCTGCCGGCTGTTGTCGCCGATCTTTCATCAGCTTCTTGCGAATGCGTTGCCGCTTTGCTTCGGTCAGGTAGTCGACGAATAACTTGCCGTTCAGATGATCGATCTCGTGTTGAATACACACAGCCAGCAAACCTTCCGCCTCTTTTTCCACCGTATTTCCGTCGCGATCGAGATAACGAACCCGAATGTGTTCCGCGCGTTCCACCTCCTCGAAGTATCCCGGCACTGAAAGACAGCCTTCCTCGGTAACCGCCAAGCCGTCTTTCTCCAGGATCTCCGGATTGATCAGGACATGCGGGTCGTTTTTCTCCTGCGAGACGTCGGCCACGATGAGGCGCTTATGCACATCGACCTGGGTTGCCGCCAGTCCGATGCCCGGCGCGGCGTACATAGTCTCGAACATATCGTCGATCAATGACCGCAGTGCGTCATCAGATCCAGCCACCGCGGCAGCCTTTTTGCGCAGTCTCGGGTCCGGAAACTCCAAAATTTCAAGTATTGCCATAATTCTTCGAGTCAAACTCGCGTAAATTGCTATTAAATGGAGCTAAATTTTTGACTTTATTGAATAAGATGACGGACAATGCCGCCAGAAATTCAGCCTGTCAGACCCGAAATGGGCCGGAATTGTGACGCGTTTGGCAGTCTGAAAGGCGTCGACACGACATATTATAGCAACGCCTGCGCGCTGGCAGGTTCGGACCACTCTGATGGAGCACCCGTCGATCATGTCATTTTGCAAAAACCGCCCGAATATAAGCCGAGGACTGACCACAATCGCTCTGGCCGCATCTATTGTCGCCTGTGGCTCGAGTCCGCCTCCATATGAGGGCGAAGCAGCTCCTGCCCAGCGAACGAGTACTGCATCGAGCAGCTCGTCCTCCATGAACGGGGGCGCATCGAGCGAGACTCGCCACGACTCGAACCTGGTCCTGGTCGAGGAGGCGCCAAGCCGGGTGCCGCTCGCCGACGGCCACCCCGATGAATACACCGTTCAGGAAGGCGATACGCTTTGGGATATTGCCGGAACTTTCCTGAGAGACCCGTGGTACTGGCCGGAGGTCTGGTATGTCAATCCACAGGTTGAAAATCCGCACCTGATATTCCCGGGTGATGTGCTCTCGTTGGTGCGCATAGACGGTCAACCGCGAATTACAACCACCATGCGAGGCGACACCTATCGCATGTCTCCGGAGGCGAGGTCGACGCCGTTAAGCGAAGCTATCACCAGTATTCCCTACGAGCAGATTTCTTCATTCCTGTCCAAGGGACTGGTTCTCGAGAAAGGGCAGATTGAACGCATGCCTTACATCGTCTCGACACGCGGCGATCATATGGTCGCGGCCGCTGGAAACCAGATTTACGTGCGTGGCGGAGCGGCCTCCCAGTCGGGTACGCGGTACAGCGTTGTCCACGTTGGGGACCAATTGGTTGATCCGGACGACAACAAGGTTATCGGCTTCCAGGGCATCTATGTCGGCGAAGGCACGCTGGCCCGTGGCGGAGATCCGGCTACCATTGCGCTACACGATACCAATCGTGAGGCGCTCGAGGGCGATCGCCTGATCCCTGAGACAGTGGACATTCCGCTGAATTTCTTTCCGAAGGCCCCCGATATTCAGGTTGATGGCCGGATCATCTCGGTAGTAGATGGCGTATCCATGATCGGACAGTACCAGGTCATCGTCATGAACCGCGGCGCAAGAAATGGTCTCGCTCCAGGTGATGTCCTGACTGTTTTTCAGTCCGGCGCCGTCGTGGACGACCGCACCGGAGGCGGCCGTGTCAAATTACCGGATGAAGAAGCCGGTACTGTCATGGTATTTAAGGTATATGACCGTATAGCTTACGGGCTCGTGATGGAGGCAACCATGCCGATTCACGTACTCGACGCCTTACGCAACCCCTACTGATCAAAGCCAGATAAACGGGCCGGTACTCTGTCAGGGGTGCCGGCCCGTTTTTTTGTCTACGATAAAAGAACGGGGACGGACCCCTCGGGGTCCGTCCCCAATATGCAAAGAGAATCGATGACCGACATAGAACAAGAATGGTTGGAAAAATCCGGCAACCGAATCATCACCTTCGACTCCGATGATTTCCCAGAGCTGCTTCAGCGAATTCCTGACCCGCCCACCCTTATATATACAGTCGGCAATGCAGAGGCCCTTCATATGCCGGCCTTGGCGATCGTAGGCAGTCGCAACCCGACACGCGGCGGCATCGAAAATGCGTACGAATTCGCGCGCCATCTCGGCCAGGCCGGCTTTTGCATTGTCAGCGGGCTGGCACAGGGTATCGACACCGCGGCGCATGAAGGGGCTCTCGATGGCAGCGCGATGACCGTGGCGTTCCTCGGGCACGGCATCGACCGCGTTTACCCTGCCGTAAACCGGGATCTCGCGCATCGAATTTCACAAAATGGCGTACTCGTGTCTGAATACCCGCTCGGCGCCCCGCCCCGGCGCGAGCATTTTCCGCAGCGCAACAGGCTTATAAGCGGACTCGGACTGGGCACGCTCGTTGTAGAAGCTGCCAGGCGGAGCGGATCCCTCATCACCGCCCGGCTGGCCGGTGAGCAGGGCCGGGAAGTATTTGCCATTCCCGGCTCCATTCACAATCCCTTGTCCCGCGGCTGTCATCAATTGATAAAACAAGGCGCTAAGCTTGTTGAAAGCGCAGAGGATATCGTCAGCGAGTTGGGCCCGCTCGCTGGCCATCTTATGCAAAATGAAGTGCAGGAAAAGGCTGACGAATCCGATGCAATACAAAACGATGCCGACTATCAGCTTTTGTTGAATGCACTGTCATTCGATCCTGTCAGTGCCGACGAACTCGCCGAAAATTCCGGATTGACGATCGATCAGGTTTCCTCCATGCTTCTTATCCTAGAGCTCGACGAAAAAATCGAAGCGCTATCAGGTGGAAAATACTTAATACGAAATAAATAGGGAGCTGCTCCAGGCATGAAAGAGAATGTACTCGATGTGCTGATGTACCTTTTCGAGACCTATATCGACGCAGACGAAGAACCGCAAGCGGATCAAAACGAGCTTCGCGACGAATTGGCAAGGGCCGGATTCGGTGATACCGAAATTGACCGTGCGCTTGACTGGCTCGACGGCCTCGCGGAAAACCACGACGGCCTGACTTACAACCGGCAAACGGAACACGGCACCAGAATCTACAGCGACGTCGAACAAACACGTCTCGATAGTGGCTCTCGCGGATTTATAACCTATCTCGAACAGATTGGAATCCTGTCTCCACCTCAGCGCGAAATTCTTATCGATCGGCTGTTAGCGCTTGAAACACCAGACATTGATGTCGAGCAAATCAAGTGGGTTGTATTGATGATTTTGTTCAGTCAACCCGGCCAAGAGCTTGCATATGCACGAATGGAAGACCTTGTTTTCGAGGAAAGCGCCGGAGCACTGCATTAACGATACTTCTTGACACCGAGAAGCCAAGCATGTAATTGAACCGCGGCACTGTCCGCGGTTTTTTTGTTTTTGAGAGAGATAAGCTAACGAATGTCGAAAAACCTTGTCATAGTTGAGTCGCCGGCCAAGGCAAAGACGATTGGCAAATATCTCGGTAAAGAATTTGATGTTATGGCCTCCTATGGCCATGTTCGCGACCTTGTGCCCAAGGAAGGTGCCGTAGATCCGGCCGATGGCTTCTCGATGAAGTATCAGGTTATCGAGCGAAATCAAAAACACGTCAATGCAATCATTCGCGCGCTGAAAAATGCCGAGGCTCTTTATCTCGCAACTGACCCGGATAGAGAGGGCGAGGCGATATCCTGGCATCTGACCGAACTGCTAAAAGAGAAGAATGCATTGAATGGCAAAGCGATTCACCGCGTCGTGTTTCACGAAATTACGAAGAAAGCGATTGTCGACGCGATTGAGAATCCCCGCGATATTTCAGGCGATCTCGTCAGCGCACAGCAAGCACGGCGGGCACTAGACTATCTCGTCGGCTTCAATCTTTCTCCACTGCTCTGGAAAAAGGTCCAGCGCGGTCTTTCCGCAGGACGCGTACAAAGCCCTGCGCTAAGGATGATTGTCGAGCGAGAGCTGGAAATCGAGGCTTTCAAGGCGCGCGAATACTGGTCAATCGAGGCCGATGTCAGCAAAGAAGGACAGGCGTTCCTGTCACGTCTCGTCCGGTATCGCGGCGAGAAAGTCGAGCAATTCAGTTTCGAGAACGAGGACGCCGCCAGGGAAGTGGAAAAGACCATCCTCGAAGCGGCGGACGGAAAATTCACAGCCGTCAGCATCGAGAAGAAGCAACGCAAGAGAAATCCTGCAGCGCCATTCACGACGTCCACCTTGCAACAGGAAGCATCACGCAAGCTTGGATTCAATACGCAGTGGACGATGCGCGTTGCGCAACGACTTTACGAGGGAATCGAGCTGCCGGACGAAGGCAATGTCGGCCTGATCAGTTATATGCGCACGGACTCCGTCACACTCGCCAGCGTCGCCGTTGATGAGATTCGACAGCTTATCGCCGAGCGTTATGGCGCGGACAATGTTCCCGAGTCCCCGCGTGAGTTCAAGACGAAGGCGAAGAATGCCCAGGAAGCGCATGAAGCTATTCGCCCAACGTCGGTCGAACGAACGCCTGAATCACTCAAGGGCAAACTGGACGAGGACCAACTGAAGTTATACACGCTGATCTGGCAGCGGGCGATGGCGTCGCAAATGGTTCCCGCTGTTTTCGACACGGTTACACTCGAATTGGCGGCCGGACCGGACAGTGAAGATGGACATCGCTTCCGAGCCAACGGCTCGGTCCTCGTCGAGCCGGGTTTCATGGCCGTTTATCACGAGAGTACGGATGACGGCAAAAACGACGAAAGCGATCGATTGCTGCCGGAGGTCGAAGTTGGCGATGTCATCGATCTCGACGAATTGCGTCCCGAACAACATTTCACGGAACCGCCGCCGAGATTTACAGAGGCGAGTCTGGTCAAGACCCTCGAAGAGTACGGCATCGGCAGACCGTCCACTTACGCCAGTATCATCGCAACACTGAAGAATCGCGAGTACGTCGAGATGGACGCCAAGCGCTTCATTCCGACTGACATCGGCCGAATCGTCAACGGTTTCCTGACCGAACACTTCACGCAGTACGTCGACTATGATTTCACAGCCAAGCTCGAAGACGATCTCGATGCGATATCGCTTGGCGAACAGAGCATGCTCCCCCTGCTCGAAAACTTCTGGAAGCCGTTTTCCGAGCTCGTCGAAGACAAAGAGCAGAGCGTAACCCGCGAACAGGTTGCCCAGGCACGCGAGCTCGGCACAGATCCGAAGTCCGGTAAGCCGATGACTGTTCGCATGGGACGCTATGGGCCCTTCGTGCAGATCGGCACGAAGGATGACGAGGAGAAGCCAAAGTTCGCCGGGCTTCGCCCCGGCCAGAAGATGAACGATATTACTCAGGAGGAAGCGCTCGAATTATTCAAGCTGCCGCGCGATCTTGGCGAAACTCCGGATGGCCTCTCGGTTTCGGCGAGCGTCGGTCGCTTCGGACCATACGTTCGCTACGGGAACAAATACGTTTCCATCCGGGGTGATGACGATCCTTATACGATCGAGTTGCCTCGCGCACTCGAGTTGATCGAAGCCAAAAAGATAGAGGACGCCAATCGCATCATTCAGGACTTCGAGGAAGAGGGCATACAGGTGCTGAACGGCCGATATGGTCCTTACGTGACGGACAAGGCAAAGAATGCTCGAGTGCCAAAGGATCGCGAGCCGAACTCACTGACGCTGGATGAGTGCAGGGAATTGCTGGCGAACGCCCCGGCCCGCGGTAGGCGCGGCAAGAAAAAGAAAAAGACTACGGCCAAGGAGGCCGCCGCCGAAACGATCACCAAAAAGAAGCCTGCAAAGAAAAAGGCCAAAAAAAAGACCTCTGACGACAAAGGTGAGTAGGCAGTGGCCGTGTCGTTCCCAATGCATCGCGCCGGCAGAATTCTGAGATCCGGCGGCGTCGTCGCCTATCCTACAGAAGGTGTGTTTGGTCTCGGTTGCCTTCCTGATGACGCCGATGCCGTCATCAGGATTCTAAGCATCAAGAAACGCAGCCCGTCATTGGGCCTGGTATTGATCGCTTCGCACATCGGGCAACTGGGAGCCTGGGCCGATTTGCCGGACGACGTTGATCTCGAATCAACTCTACAAAAACCGGTCTCGTGGATCGTGCCGGCAACGATTAGCGTGCCCTACTGGATTAAGGGGGAGAATTCCGGACTCGCCGTACGTATCACTAAACACCCGGTGGCGGCAGCCCTGTGCGAGGTGGCCGACTCCGCGCTCGTCTCAACAAGTGCAAACGTCTCCGGCGGCCCACCTGCCCGAAGTGTATTTGTGCTTCGCCGGCGCTTCGGTCGTCTAGTAGACTGTATTGTTCCTGGCCAGTGCGGCCCCGCCAGGGGACCATCGGAAATTCGTGACTTGACGAGCGGCAAAGCGATCAGAGCAGCATGAGCGAGTTTGACAATTCGATAAAGGAAGTTGGCGACTACCTGAGGTCGCTACAACGAAAAATTGTTCACGCTTTGGAGGATGTCGACGGCAAAGAAACGTTTCGCCACGACGACTGGGAACGCGACGCCGGAGGTGGCGGGAAAAGCAGAGTCCTGGTCGACGGTGCAGTTTTCGAACAGGCCGGCGTTGGCTTTTCACATGTGTACGGTGCGGAGATGCCGCCCTCTGCAACAAGGACGCGGCCTGAACTCACAGGACACGGGTTTCAGGCATTGGGCGTGTCTCTCGTACTGCATCCAAGAAATCCGTATGTGCCCACGACGCACGCCAACTTTCGCTATTTTTGTGCAGAGGCCGACGATGGTGATCCGATCTGGTGGTTCGGTGGCGGATTTGATCTGACGCCCTACTATCCATTCCACGAAGACGTGATTCATTGGCATCGCACCGCGCGAGATGCCTGCAATCAATTTGGTGACGAGGTATATGCCAAATACAAGAAGTGGTGTGACGAATATTTTTTCCTGAAGCACAGAAACGAAAGTCGCGGTGTCGGTGGTCTGTTTTTCGACGATCTGAATAACTGGAAGTTTGAACGGTGCTTCGAATTCACGCGCACTATGGGAGATCAGTTCCTGCCAGCTTATCTTCCCATCGTCAATGCTCGAAAAGACCACCCATACGGTGAGCGACAACGTGAGTTTCAACTCTACCGTCGAGGCCGCTACGTCGAATTCAATCTGATTTACGATCGCGGCACCCTGTTCGGTCTGCAGTCCGGCGGAAGAACAGAGTCGATTTTGATGTCGCTTCCGCCCCGGGTTCGATGGGAGTACGACTGGCATCCCGAACCCGATTCAGCGGAGGACAAACTCTATAAAAAATACCTCGTCCCGCAGGATTGGCTGGCAAAGGACTAATAAAGCGACGTCGCTGGCGGGCCGCTGACAGTATGTGGTAAGTTCCTTGTAAAACCGGGGTTTACACTGGTTTCTTTACAATCGATAGGAAGAACCTGAGGGGCCCGATTCTCCGTGACCGTTGTCAGAATCTTCATTCTCTGCTGCTTGTTCGCATCCGCCTCAGCGTGGTCGGACAATGAGACTCGTCTGCGTGACGGTGGCAACGCATCCAGCGTTCGACTGGCAGGCACGGACGACGCGGGTGCAGGAACTAAAGTCTTCATCGTTCAGCTCAGGAGGCCCTCAGCAGCGGAGCATTTTTCGAAATTCTCCGCCTCCTTTGTCGCGGAGACCTCGTCGGCCACACCACGTTCCTTTGACAGAAACAATGCGGCGGTTCAGTCGTACACGGCTGAACTCGGTACCTTGCAGGACAGAGTTCTCTCAAGAGCCGGTAAAAGCACGGAAAAAATTTACAGTTACCGATACACGCTGAACGGCTTTGCGGCCCGCATGACGGAAGCGCAGGCCCACAAGATCGAACACCTCGACGAAGTTCTCAAAGTCTGGGAGGACGAGATCCGTCCGCTGGCAACGAACCACAGCCCGCAGTTTCTTGGTTTGTTCGAACCTACTGTCGGCTTGCGCGGAGCGCCTGGCCTCAATGGCGACGGCGTCATCATCGCTGTTATCGACAGTGGCATCACGCCGGAACATCCCGCGCTCAAGGATACTCGCGAAGCAGATCGACCGAGCCTTTGCCGATCTTCGTTCGCCGATACATTGCTGGGCCTGTGGCTCTGCAAAGTCTACAAGCAACAGGAAGACCAGCTAGTGTACGAGCCGCCGGAGAACTGGAATGGCGTGTGCCAGGCTGGTGTTCAGTTCGAAGCGACGGCCTGTAACAACAAACTGATCGGTGCGCGTTACTTTAGCGACGGTGCACAATCCACCGGACCGATCGACAGCGGCGAGATCATGTCGGCAAGGGATACCGACGGTCACGGCACGCACACGGCAACAACCGCCGCCGGCACCCGCGTTAACGCGTCCATTTTCGGCACGCTGCTCGGAGCGATCGAAGGCATTGCCCCGCGCGCCAGGGTCGCCGCTTACAAAGCGTGCTGGCTACGCCCCGGCGACTTGCGAGCGAGCTGCAACACCTCGGACCTCACAAATGCGATCGACATGGCCGTCGCCGACGGTGTGCACATCATTAACTATTCGGTTGGAAGCAGCCTGCAAACGGCGACTGCACCGGACGACATTGCTTTGATGGCAGCCGCGAAAGCCGGCATTCTCGCCGCTGTCGCCGCCGGCAACGAAGGACCGAATCTCGGAACCATAGGTTCACCGGCCGGGGCGCCCTGGGTTATTACTGCGGCAGCATCCAGCCGCGACGGCCAGAGATTCGAGGAAGCACTCGAGGTGCTTTCTCCGCCGACAATCGCCGGCAAGTATGCCGTCAGGGAAGCGAGTTTTACGCCGGCACTAAGCGACAATGACCCCATCGAAGGCCGGCTCGTTCTCGTCGACGATAACGACGACACGCTCAACGACGGTAGTGCCGGCACGACATTCGATGCATGCGAGCCGCTGGTGAACGGTAGTGACGTCTCCGGAAATATTGCGTTCATTCAGCGCGGTGGCTGCAGTTTCGAAATAAAGATCGCAAACGCCGAGGATGCCGGAGCTGTTGCCGCACTCGTGTTCAACATCGCCGGCAAGCCCATCGTCATGACAGGGACGCCGGGATTCTCGACGATTCCCGCCCTGATGATCGGTCAGGCCGACGGTAATCTTATACTCACCGAAATCGATGCAGACCAGACGGTCAACCTCGTGCTCGACAAGGGCTTCTTCCTCACGGAACAGGAGACCGGCAACATCATGGGTGCTTTCTCGGCGCGTGGGCCGGCCCCGGTTGAGGACATCCTGAAGCCTGACGTAACCGCACCCGGAATCAATATCCTCGCCGGTTTCACGCCCGACGCTGCGAACTCCGTTACCGGAGAGAACTTCGGCTACATCACCGGCACGTCGATGGCCGCACCACATGTGGCCGGAGTCACCGCGCTGCTCCGCCAGGCGCATCCCGACTGGAGTCCCGCCGCGATCAAGTCAGCCTTGATCACCACCGCGCGTCAGGATGTTAATCAACAGGATGGAACAACACCGGCCAATCCCTTTGATTTCGGCGGTGGACACATTGTGCCCAACGATGCGAATGACCCGGGCCTTGTGTATGACGTCACAGACGATGAGTACGACGCGTTCGCTTGCGGTACCGCATCTCCGGCCGTTGACCAGATTCGTTGCGACGACCTGGCCGCCGGCGGGCTATCGTTCGAGGCAGAGGACCTGAATCAGCCATCGATCACAGTCTCCAGGCTCGCGAACAGCCAGACTGTCAGCCGCCGGGTTACAAATGTCGGCGATGAAGCGGAGACCTATGTCGTCAGCGTCAGCGCACCAGTCGAAACGACCGTTAGCGTCGTCCCGTCCAATCTCACCATCGGGCCAGGACAATCGGCGACGTATGATGTCACGTTTAACTATGCGAGCGGTCCGTTCGATCTCTGGCGCTTCGGCAGCCTTACCTGGTCCAGCAGTAATCACGACGTTAGGAGCGTGCTTGCTGTCCGACCGGTATCGGTTACGGCGCCCGCCGAGGTTTCATCTTTTGGTGGTTCCGGCAGTGTCAGCTTTCCGGTCGAGTTCGGCTATACCGGTTCCTATGCTCCAGGCGTTCACGGTCTTCGCAAACCGGGAGTCTTTCCTGGCTTCGTCGATGACGACCCGACCAAGACTTTCACATTCCGGTCGACCAACGGTGTAACCGCACATCTGATCGATGTTCCGGCAGACCAGGCATATCTGCGTTTCGAGACGTTTGACGAGTTGACGGATGGCGATGACGATCTCGACATGCATGTCTACTACTGCCCCGACAATATTAACTGCAGCAAGATCGGCCAGAGTGGCGAACCCACATCGCGTGAACGCTTCAATGTGCTGCTACCCGGTGCGGGACGTTACGCCGTGCTGATCCATGGCTTCGCGACCGACAACGTCGCGGGCGGACCGGGGTCCAACTACACGCTCCTCGGCTGGGCGTTCGGCCTGATCGACGACCAGGGCAATATGACGGCATCCGGACCGGGCTTCGTTAACGCGGGAACCACGCAAAACGTCGACGTAAACTGGTCCGGCCTCGAATCCGATACCATTTACCTTGGCGGCATTTCTCACAACACGCCGCAAGGTCTCGTCGCCATCACCGTCATCAGCATTCGCAATTGATGGCAGCCCCCGAACGACTTTCGGGCCTTCTGACACCCGTCTGCACTCCGTTCAAGTCAGACCTGACTCCCGATCCCGACCGGCTCATCGCTCACTGCCGATGGTTGCTGTCGCAAAGTTCGGGCCTCGCTGTTTTCGGCACCAACAGCGAAGCAAACTCACTTTCAATCGAAGAAAAAATCGAATTGCTGGATCGCCTGGCAGACGCCGGAATCGACACAGCGCGCATGATGCCCGGAACCGGCCATTGTGCATTGACGGACACGGTCAGACTCACGACACACGCGGTCAGTCTCGGTTGCGCCGGTACACTGATGCTGCCCCCGTTCTACTACAAGGACGTCAGCGACGATGGCCTGTTTGCGAGCTTCGCCGAGGTAATCGAACGTGTCGGCAATGCGAACCTTCGGATCTATCTCTATCACATCCCGCCAATCGCTCACGTCGGCATATCTCCGCGACTTGTCGAGCGCCTCGTAAAGCACTATCCGCAAACCATTGTCGGCATCAAGGACAGCTCGGGTGACTGGAATAATACAGACGCGTTGCTCAAGCTTGATCTCGACGACTTCAGGGTTTTCGCGGGCAGTGAGTCTTTTCTTCTACAGAACATGAAAGGCGGTGGCGCTGGTTGCATATCTGCTACCGCAAACATTAATCCTGCTGCGATTCATCAGCTTTATGAAGACTGGCAAAGTGGAAATGCCGAGGCAGTGCAGACAGCTCTCGACAATATTCGTTCTATCATACAAAAATACCCTGTCATCCCGGCGCTAAAGGCGACCATCGCGAGCTTTCGGGATGACGCACAGTGGGAGACCGTCCGACCACCTCTTGTGTCTCTCAACAATGATCAAACCACCGAACTCATTAACGATTTACATGCGCTAAACTTTCAGATGCCAGATTTGATCGCCTGACTCAACGCCGAAAGGAGGTGCACAATGGCCAAGCGACCCGCAATTGGACTCATTGCCGGGGTTCTTGCAATGCCGGTGCTCGCCCTCGACATCAGCGAATACGATCTGGTCGACCTGAGTCATTCCTACGGCAGCGACACCCTGTATTGGCCGACTTCGCCGTCTCGATTTCAAAAAACGACACTGTCGTATGGGGAATCCGACAGCGGCTACTTCTATTCGGCTTTTTCGTTCTGTACACCCGAGCACGGCGGCACGCATCTCGATGCGCCGCTTCATTTCTCCGCTGACGGTCAGCCGACCGACAAGGTTCCTTTGGAGAATCTTTTTGCGGCAGCAGTCGTAATTGATGTCACGGAAAAAGCTGCCAGGGATCGAAACTACCTACTAAGTGCCGATGACGTTCGAAAATTCGAAGAACAGCACGGTCGCATCGATCCGGGAACGATAGTCTTGCTTCGTACGGATTGGAGCCGGTACTGGCCTGATGCCAGGAGTTACCTGGGCGATGACACGCCGGGCGATGCAAGCAATCTTGTATTCCCATCATATGGCGAAGGCGCGGCGCGGTTACTGGTCGAGGAACGTGATGTTGCCATATTGGGTGTAGATACCGCCTCCACAGACTTCGGCCAGTCACAGAACTTTATTGTTCATCGTATCGCTGCCGCCCGTAATGTCAGTAATCTGGAAAACCTGACTAACCTGGATAAGCTACCGCCAACCGGCTCCCTGGTTATGGCACTGCCAATGAAAATCGAAGGGGGATCCGGTGGCCCTGTCCGGGTTGTGGCGTTTGTGCCCAAATAGGCCTCATTGTCGCGGGTCAACCGGAGAATATTCCGCTACCAAGGGTTCGCTTGGTTGGTGGGCGGCCATTCGCTACGTCCATGCCGGGCAGGAAGACAAAGCTATCGAGTAGTTGGAACGCGCATATGAGCAGCGGGACCCCAATCTGGCGTTCTTGTGATTGCCCGAATTCGAGAATCTCCATTCCGAACCCAGAGTCCGGGAGCTAATGCGGCGCATGGACATACTTTAGGCCCGGAATTTCTACCAAAAAACGCTTAGGTAAACGAAGCCGCCTTCGAGGCGTTGTTCCAGTCTGCCTCGCCAGAAAGGCTTGTTAATGGTCACATCCAGTTTGACGCCCTGATAATTCACACCTATGCCAAAATTGTCGGTAAGCTGATAATTAAGACCTATCGACCGATTAGTCAGAATCCCGTCGTATTTGTCGACGCTCGCATCCATCCAGTCATAGCGAGCTCTAAACGCCCAGTTTGGCGATAAAGAGTATTTGTACCAGATACCGATATTGGGCAATGCCTGTTCGTGGCCCACTAATTCCGAACGAGATCCTCCCGGGAGCCCGGCAATCAGTACCTCTCCCTGAATAAAAGCCCTGAACTTGAGTTGGTGAAGACCCAAGCCGACGCCAAAATCGTGACGCGGGCTGCTGTCGAATTCATAACCGAAAAAAAATCGGGTCACCGAGAATTCTTGTCCGACCAGTACATTGGTACCCTCTTCGAACACGAAGTCCCGCCATTCAACATCCTCGGTTAATGCCGCTCCCGTGGCGCTGGTTGACTTAAAGTACTGTCCATACAATGCCCACTTTTTGCCAAATCCCCAGCCAAAATCCATGGAGAAAGTTTCATCATCTTGTTTAGTGCCGGTAACTCGTTCGAATTCGAAATCGTCGTTGATTCCAGAAATTCCTCCGTCGACACCCAGCGTGGTTTCTCGATCCGGAAAATAAATGCCCAGATCAACGAAAAACTTTTCCGTCAGATAAGGATGGACGCCGGTTTGTTGCTGCGCATGAAGCGAGGTGCAGGCAGACATGAACAGTAAGCCGAATGCAGCAATCCACTTTTTGCCACGAATGTCGATCCCGGTCATATTCCAAGGCTACCGTTTTTTTAACCGCTGCCTAATTGATAGACCAGTAACGCGCCAACATAACCAATCGTACTCATATAAACCCAGGCAAATATCGGCCAGCGCCAACTGTTCGTCTCGCGCTGAATGACTGCAAGTGTCGCAGCACACTGCAGGCAGCACGCATAAAAAATCAGCAGCCCAAATACCATCGGTAATGTGTACACGGCAGTTCCGTCGGGCCATGTCGCAGACTTCAGCCTTTGCGCGAGTCTCACATCATCAGCCTCGTCGCCAACGGCATAGACCGTTCCCAGTACGGCGATCACGACTTCGCGGGCAGGAAAGCCCGCAATAACGGCCGCCGAGATCTTCCAGTCCCAGCCCAATGGTCTGAAAACTGGTTCGACAACCTGGCCCGCCCGTCCGAGCCAGCTCTGCGCGAGTTGATCAGCGGCAGCCTGATGCTCCAGTTGCTGGAGTTTCTCAGCGAGTGCAGTGCCCGACAAGGACGTTTCGGCAACAACTTTTTGTTCCGCCAATTGCGACGCGAGCGTATCGGATCTCGGGAAATAGGCCAGCGCCCAGACAATCACGGCGACGCTGAAAATTACCGTGCCTGCGCGACGCAGGAATATTCTTACGCGGCCGAGGAGTTGCATACCAACTGTGCGCCAGTTTGGTTTGCGAAACTCAGGCAGCATTAATGCAAAGGGCGGCTTCGGTCCCCGAAGCGCCGTTACCTTTAACAGCAAGGCTGTCAGAATGCCGGCAACAATGCCGAGCACATACAGCCCGAGCAAAACGAGCCCCTGCAAATTCAGCCAGCCGACGGTTTGCGCTGGCACGAATGCCGCTATCAACAATGCATATACGGGAAGTCTCGCGGAACAGGTCATGAACGGTGCCGCGAGCATCGTCGCAATTCTGTCGCGACGATTGGGAATAACTCGCGTCGCCATGATGCCGGGAACAGCGCAGGCGAAACTCGAAATCATCGGAATGATGGACTGTCCGGATAACCCGACGGAGCGCATGACACGATCCATCAGGTATGCCGCGCGTGCAAGATAGCCCGAGTCCTCGAGCAAAATAATAAACAGGAACAAAATCATTATTTGCGGCAGAAAAACGATCACACTGCCAACGCCCGCGATCAGCCCATCCGATATCAGGCTTGCAACAGCGCCCGCCGGCAGAATTATTGCCACAAAGGACCCGAGCGCAGCGGTACCGGCATCGATTGCGTCCATTATCGGCGTCGCCCATGCGAACACCGCCTGAAATACGATGGCCATTACGACGAAAAGGCCGATCGTTCCGGGTATTGGTCGGTTTAGCCAGGCATTGACATGCGAGCCCCAGGTCAGCAATGGCGGCACCCTGCGCTGCACCTCATCCAGAACCTCGCGTACCCACTTGTAGCGATACCTCGCTTCAGTGGCGAGCGGCGGATCATCGCCGAATAATTCGCGCCTCACCTCAGCCAGAGTTCCGTTGTTATCTGAGCCGTCGATCAGTGCCCGTTCGATTTCTATCCTGCGCTTTGTTCCTCCCGACTCAGCCGCGAGCTTTTCCGCCGCCTTGTTCAGTTCGGGCCAGAACATCGGCAGTTCAGGCTTTGGCAAGTTTGGTAATTCTGCAAGAGCGTCCCGAAGCGCCCCCATTCCATGTCCGGTTGTTGCCACGACCGGGCAGACAACCGCGCCTCCCAGTCTGGCCTGCAAGGCTTCTATATCCACGCGGAGTCCGTTGAGATCTGCCGCATCGGACATGGTCAGTGCAACAACCATGGGAAGTTCCAGCTCCATCAGTTGTTGCACCAGGTACAGGCCCTGATACAGGTTTGTCATGTCGACGACTGCAAGGATTCCTGCCGGAGGGTTTGTGCCCGGCATCCTGCCGAGAACGACATCGACAGCGATGCGCTCCTCCATCGAGTTAGCGCTCAGGGAAAAAGTACCGGGCAGGTCGATAAGTTCAAAAACGACCTTGCCGACATCGGCGGTGCCAATGTGCTTCTCGACAGTCGCACCCGGATAATTCGCGGTCCGCTGGCGGAGTCCGGTCAGGCGATTGAAGAGCGTACTTTTTCCGGAATTGGGGTTGCCGACAACCGCGATGCTGGCGGACGGTCGCCGGCTTGCAGTTATCTGGTCAACCGAAACACGCGTTACGCTGGACTTAGCCACCGGTGGGGCGCGGGGACACGGTGAAGTGCCGGGCGTGCTCTTTGCGCAGGGAGATCGCGCTGCCGAACAGTCTGAACTCGAGCGGGTCTCCGCCGATGGCAGCGCTGGAATATTCTAATTCCGCGCCTTCAACGAGGCCCAGAACCATAAGCCTCTGCACCATCGGATCGCTCGTATCGATCGCCTGAATGACGCCTTTCTGGCCACGCTGCAAGGATGCGAGAGTCATGGTCTGCAAACCCGTAT
>Ga0255052_10001116_pt1 | contig 20559 bp, 20 predicted proteins | sample JV7_2_21_MG_FD_188632 | JGI IMG/M metagenome (GOLD analysis project Ga0255052, IMG submission 188632) | Seawater microbial communities from Jervis Inlet, British Columbia, Canada - JV7_2_21 | ecosystem: Environmental > Aquatic > Marine > Inlet | place: Canada: British Columbia | collected... | reverse complement strand
TGAAGCCGAAGGCGTCAATATCCAGGTCTGGCCAATTGATGCGCGTGAACTGCCCGGGTGGATCACCGAGAGGATGCGGCAGGCCGGACTGCAGCCTGATCGCGGTGCGGTTGCGCTCATCGCCGATCGGGTTGAGGGCAACCTGCTCGCGGCAGGCCAGGAGATTGAAAAACTTCGGCTTATCCTCGGCGAAGGCAAGGTCAGCGCGAACGATGTCAGCACCGCAGTCGCCAACAGCAGCCGTTATGACGTATTCAAACTTGTGGACGCTGCTTTGACCGGTGACGCGAAGCGAGCACTCAAGATTCTGTCCGGGCTTCGTGCAGAGGGAGTCGAGCCCGTCATCATTGTCTGGGCCCTGACCCGGGAACTGCGGACCCTCGCCAATCTTACCGAAACAGTCTCCAAAGGTATGGATCTTGCCAACGGGATGCAGAAAACAGGGGTCTGGCGGAATCGGCAGGCGCTCGTGCGCAGTTGCATTGGCCGCCATCAGCACGGTGATTTTCACCGCTTGTTGAAGACCGCCAGTCATGCCGACCAGGCGGCAAAGGGCCAATCACCGGCCGATCCATGGCAATTGTCGACCGACATCGTTCTGGGAATCTCCACACGATGAAGCCGATCGCGATTTTTGGCGGCACCTTCGACCCAATTCACTATGGCCACTTGCGGACAGCGTTCGAAATGCTGCAAGCGCTGCGATTTGCCGAAGTCCGTTTCATACCGAGTGGCGATCCACCGCATCGCGGCAAGACATTCGCGACAGCCGATTTACGGCTCGAAATGGTACGAGTTGCGGTGCAAGAGCAACCGGGATTCGCCGTCGACGATTGCGAACTGATGCGCGACGGGCCGTCGTATACGATTGATACATTGTCATCGATTCGAGAGGAACACCAGGACACTTCGTTGGGTCTGATAGTCGGTATGGACGCGTTTCTCGGTCTGACCACATGGTATCGCTGGGATGAGATTCTCGATCTCGCGCATATCGTCGTTGCCCACCGGCCGGGCTGGCGCGCACCCGACATCGGCGAACTTGGTGAGTTGATAACGGCGCACGGGACGCATCGCGTCGATGATCTGCATGAGAATCGCCATGGGTATATCCATATTCATGCCGTGACGCAGTTAGAGATCGCGTCAACCGAGATTCGCGACTTGATTGCCGCTGGTCGCGATTCGAGATTCTTGATGCCAGACGTCGTTCGCGACGTCATAGTGAAGAGCGGTTGTTATGCCTGACAGTAATCGTAGTAAAGCATCGTAGGAGCCCGCCCCGGCGGGCGACAAACAATGATCGTAATCGTAGAGGAGCAACAATTTGAGAACCAATGAGTACAACGTATGAACAGTGAGCAACTGAGTACACTCATCATTGATGCCCTCAATGACGTCAAAGCGCAGGACATCATCAAACTTGATGTACGTAACATGACGCAAGTGACTGACTACATGATTATTGCGAGCGGCACATCGACCAGACATGTCAGGGCATTGGTTGAAGATGTTGCTGAAAAAGCCAAGAAGGCGGGGCATAAGCCGATTGGTGTTGAGGGCGAGGAAGGTGGTGAGTGGGTACTGCTCGATCTTCAGGATGCGCTCGTACACGTCATGTTGCCCAAGGTGCGGGAGTTTTATAACCTCGAGAAACTCTGGTCACTCGGGTCGTCCGGTGACCTCGCCGTCACCGACGGATAGATCGTGCACATTCGCTTGATCGCGGTCGGTGATCGCCAGCCATCCTGGGTCGATGATGCATTCACTGTTTATACCGGGCGACTGCAGCGCGAGTGGAAATTTCGTCTCGATCACGTTGCAACTGCGCGACGCTCGAAAAATGACAAATCCAACAGTGCGATGGAAGCGGAGGGCGAGCAGATTCTCGCCAGGATTGAACCGAATGAACAGCTCGTATTGCTCGATGAGAGGGGAAAACAGATGACGAGTCCGGCCCTGGCCACTCGCCTTGCCGACTGGCAGGCGGACGCGCGTGACCTTTGCTTCGTTATTGGCGGTCCCGACGGTGTGTCGGCTGCTTGTCGTGAACGCGCGGATACCATTTGGTCTCTGTCGAACCTGACACTGCCCCATGGTCTTGCTCGAGTCCTGTTTGCCGAGCAAATGTATCGTGCATGGTCTCTGCAGGTCGGCCATCCATACCACCGCGCATAAGCATCGCCAGCCGACTGATGTCTGCAGCAACCTTACATCTTGCATCTTCGTCACCACGCCGACAGGAAATACTTGCGGCACTGGGCCTGACGTTTTCTGTCGGTGGGGTCGATGTAGATGAACGACGACTGGGCGAGGAGTCGGCCGAGACCATGGTGTTACGCCTCGCCGAGGCCAAAGTTCGCGCTGTGGAATCCGGAGCATCGCGGATCATACTTGGTGCCGATACCGCGGTGGTACTTGGTCAGGAGATATTCGGTAAACCAGTGGATCGTAATGAGGCTATTGAGATGCTCGCGAGTCTGTCAGGGCGCACTCACAGGGTACTGACAGGTGTCGCATTGTGCTCCGAGCGAGGGCTGTGGACGGCATTGTCAGTCACCGAAGTTCGGTTTCGGGAAATCGGTCCTGACGAGGCGCTTGCTTACTGGCAAAGTGGGGAGCCCTGCGACAAAGCGGGGGCATATGCTATCCAGGGTCGTGGCGGCATTTTTGTCGAGGCGATTTCCGGCAGTTATTCCGGCGTCGTCGGATTGCCGGTATATGAAACCACGCAGTTGTTGCGTGATGCGGGTCTGGATATTTTGCAGGCAAATGAGGTCGCGGTGGCAAGCACCGCTCCTACGCCAGGTTAGCTACAGTTCTTATGACAGACGAGTCGCGAAAAGAAGAAATCCTGATCAATGTGACGCCAAGCGAGGTCCGGGCAGCATTGCTCGAGAATGGCGTCTTGCAGGAAGTTTACATAGAGCGCGCCGCGCAGCGTGGTGTTATCAGTAATATCTACAAGGGCCGGGTTTCGCGCGTGCTACCGGGAATGCAGGCTGCATTCGTCGACATCGGTCTGCAACGCACCGCTTTTCTGCACGTCTCCGATATCGTGCGGCCACAGAACGGCGACGAGTCCAACGGTGGTCTGCCGAATATTCGTGATGTTGTTAGAGAGGGAGCGGAACTTCTCGTGCAGGTCGTCAAGGACCCGCTGGGCAAAAAGGGTGCCCGGCTGACGACGTTCATCACTCTGCCGTCGCGGCAACTCGTGTTGCTGCCGGATGGCGACAGCGTTGGTGTCTCGGCACGCATCGAGGACGAGGAAGAACGCGAACGGCTGCGCGACATTGTCGCTGGCCTGCTTGAAGAGTCAGAGTTTGGCTGTGGCGCCATCGTGCGGACGGTGGCCGAGGGTGCCAGTGCAGAGGCGCTGTGGGCTGATCTTGAATTTCTGACAAAACTCTGGAGCGTCGTTCAGGAGCGGTGCAGGAAGGGGCAGGTAAAAAGTCTGATACATGAAGATCTTTCATTGCCATTGCGGGTACTGAGGGACCTCGTAACCAGCGACGTAGAACATATTCTTGTCGATTCCAAAGCGGACTTTGAGGCCATGCGCGAGTTTGCCGAGACATTTTTGCCGCCAGTTGCGCCGATGCTGGAGCTTTACCAGCGCCGGCGTCCGATCTTTGATCTGCACTCGATAGAGGACGAGATTCGGAAGGCTCTTGACCGGAGTATTCCCCTAAAATCCGGTGGTTACATCATTTTTGATCAAACCGAGGCGATGACAACAATAGACGTGAATACAGGCGGATACGTCGGTCACCGCAACCTTGAAGAGACGATTTATCGCACCAATCTCGAGGCGGCCGTTGCTATTGCCCGGCAACTAAGGCTCAGAAACCTTGGCGGTATTATCATTATTGACTTCATCGACATGGAGGAAGTGGAGCACCGCGAAAATGTTCTGCAGTTGCTGGAGCAGTCGATGGCAAGCGATCATGCGCGCCACCAGATTACACCGGTTTCGCCATTGGGCCTTGTCGAAATGACACGCAAACGGACTCGCGAAAGTTTGCAGCACATTCTCTGTGAGGAGTGTCCAAGTTGTGATGGCCGCGGTTTCGTGCTGACGGCGGAAACCGTGTGCTTCGAAGTTTTTCGGGAGATTATTCGCCAGTCACGGCAGTTCGAGTTCAGTGAGGCGATGGTTCTGGCACACCAGGATGTGATCGAGCTTCTGCTCGATGAGCAGGCACCGAGCCTGGCGACGCTCGAAGAACAGACCGGAAAGTCAATACGACTGCAGCCAGAGTCTCTGTATTTGCAGGACCAGTTTGATGTCGTCCTGATGTGATGAATAAGATCCTGAAACGCATCATCAAGTTTCTTGCCTATACGGCGGGCGGAATCGTGATTTTGCTCGCCATAGCCGTTGGCTTGTTTCGCCTGTTCCTGCCGCGCTTGCCGGAATACCAGGAAGACATCAAGAGCTGGGCAAGTGCTGCGATCGGCATGCACGTCGAATTTTCGGGTATGGATGCGCGTTGGGGTCTCAGTGGACCTGAAGTTGAGTTCTACGATGCAGAGTTGATCTCGCCGGACACCATGGCGCGCATCGTTGCCGCGGAGCGGGTGAGTGTGGGTGTCGGTCTGATGCGATTACTCATTGATCGCAAGGCTGTTGTCGATCGCGTTTTTGTGAGCGATACGAGCCTCGAGATTCGGCTGCTGGAAAATGGACAATGGTGGGTGCAGGGCGGTCCGATAGATCAGCTGATTCCCACGCGTAACGGGAGTACAAGCGACGGCACGGGTGACGGGGTCGGCGCGATCGAAATTGTTGGAGAGGATATCGAGCTGCAGTTTCTACAGCCCGGCGATGAAAGACCGAAATTGTTCCAGATTTCGCAATTTCTGGTGCAGCGCGACGACGTCCGCATGGCCATCGATGCGGAGGTGGATTTGCCGGACGACCTCGGCAAGAGTCTTACGGTTTCGGCAACACAAATGCTCTCCGGCCCGGTGGAGCAACGCAGTTGGGACGTAAGAGTCGAGGCTGATGACATCAAACTTGCGGGTGTAACGGTGTTGCAGCCTGCCGCAGCCGTGCGCTTCGAGTCGGGATCGGGCGACGTCGATCTGTCGCTTGCTTATGCGAACAAGACCGTGCAAAGCGCTACCGCTGACGTTGAAATTGAAGACGTTTCGATCGCCGGCCTGACGGGCCTTGCTTTTGACGGCCGGCTCGAATTTCTGAACGATGCCGATGGCTGGCTCGTCGCTGCAGATGAGTTTCGGGTGACGACGCCGGCGGGCGAGTGGCCAGTCTCCGCGCTGCGTCTTGAAACGCATACGGACGCGGAGGGCGAGGTCGTGATGCTCAATGCCCGAGCTTCCTACCTGAACCTCGCGGACGCGGCCATGGCGGCGCCCTGGCTCAATGAGCAACAGCGCACATTACTGGCCGAGTTCGACCCGAGCGGTACGGTGCGCAATCTGACGGTGACGCTTAGCGATCTTGGTACGGATATGCCCCGCTACAATGTATCGGCGGAACTGCATGATGTCGGTGTGGCGGCGCAGGGCAAGCGTCCCGGCGTCAAAGGATTCTCCGGTACCCTGCGTGCGGATAGTACGAGCGGGCGACTGGAGGTCGATACGGACAATCTGGTGGTAACCGTCCCCGGCGTTCTCGGACAACCCCTGGCCTTCGATACGACGTCAGGAACAGTGATCTGGCGCCGTGGCAATAGCCGCACAACAGTCCTTTCCGACAGCATCGTGATTAGAAACGATTTTTTTGCAAGCGAAACCAGTGTTGAAATGTCGATCGTTGACGGCGGCGGTGCACCGTTCATCGACCTCGAGAGTTCATTCAGTGTCGGCGATATCTCGGTGGCGAGACAGTACATACCCTTCATGCCAAAGCGGCCGAGAATGAGCCAGTGGTTCCAGGAAGGACTCGTATCCGGCCGAATCGAGCGCGGTTCCGCCCGGCTTTACGGTTCAATGGACGATTTCCCGTTTGATGTCGGTGAGGGCCAGATGCTCATCGAAGGCAATGTGCGTGATGCTGTCATTATTTATCAACCGAAGTGGCCCGCGGCACAGGTCATTGATGCGGACATTGCGGTCAAGAACATGAGCTTGTATTCGAGTCGCAGTCGAATCACCAATGCCGGCAATGAAATTACTAACGCCAAAATCGAGATCGCCGATTTTCGCAACCCGCATTTGATCATTAACGCCGGCGCGACTGGAACACTCGAGACCCTGCGGCAATTATCGATACAAAGCCCGATCGGTGAGATGTTAGGCGGCCAACTGGATCACATCAGCGTATCAGGCGATGCCCTGCTGAATCTGGATCTTGATGTGCCGATACGCGATTGGGAGAACTTCTCGTTCACGGCGCGCCTGCAGGTTAGCGAAGGAAGCCTGCAGTTCGAGGGCTTCAATCCGCCACTGCAGGAATTGAGTGGCATCGTCACAATTGAGCGCGAGAATATCAGCAGTGAGTCACTGGTCGGCTTGTTCCTCGGTGAACCCGTTTCAATAGAGTTGCTTCAGGCGCCAGAGACCATGCCCAATTACAGGGTCATCGTGAATGCGACGGGAGTCGCCACGGCCGAAGCGCTGAAGGACGAACTCGGGTTGCCGCTGTCGAGTCGAATGACTGGCAGATCCGGTTTCTCAGCGAAGCTGCTGTTTCCGCGCGGGCAGATCGAGGAGCCGCCTCCTTTTACGATCGAAGTTGAAAGCGATCTGGCTGGATATTCGGTCGACCTCCCACAGCCGTTGAATAAGCCGCTGTACGACACGGAAGATTTCGCCGCAAGAATATTTCTACCAAAAGGCGGTGAGACTATCGAAAGTACCGGGGTCGCTGGCGATCTGTTGTCGTGGAAGGTCGGCTTCAGTAAACAAGAGGAACGCTGGGATCTCGATACAGGCATCGTGACATTCGGCGATGACACAGGATATGAGACCGATCCCGAGACGCGTGGCCTGCACCTACGGGGCAGCGCAGACTACGCGCATGTTCAGGACTGGTTCGATATGGCGCGGCAAGCGGAATCAAAGACCGGCATGGCAGAGCGCATACGCTCGATCGACATGCATATCGGTAATCTGCATATGCTGGGTCAGTACCTGGTCGATCATCGCGTGCGCGTCGATCGCAGCGCGCGCGACTGGCTCGTACAAGTGGATGGCGCGGATATCACAGGTTCTGCGTTCGTGCCGTATGACTTCAATTCGGGCCGTTCAATTGTCATCGAGGCAGAACGGCTCGTGCTGCCGGGCGACGCTCAGGATGCGACCTATGCGGAAACCCAGGTTGATCCAAGACTATTGCCGCCAATTTCATTCAAAACACAGGAACTTGCGTTCGGCAGCCGACACTTTGGCGCAGTTGATGCGACATTCTTACGCACCGCGGATGGCCTCGAGTCTGAGGAACTGATTGCGAGAGACGAGACCTTCGAAATAGTAGGCAACGGAAAGTGGGTAATCGATGAGAGCGATCCGCGCGGCCACCGAAGTTATATAACGGCGTCCCTGACGAGCACAGACGTCGAACAGACAATGCGGCGACTCGACTACGATCCAGGTATCGTTGGCGACGATCTGGCTATGCTATTGGACCTTAGCTGGTCTGGTGGTCCACGTGACGACCTGCTTGAATCACTGGATGGCGAAGTGCGGGTTCGCATCGGCACCGGCCAGCTGGCCGAGGTCAAACCCGGCGCGGGTCGTGTTTTTGGTCTCATGAGTATCGCGGCGTTGCCGCGCAGGCTTTCCCTCGATTTCAGGGATGTGTTCGGCAAGGGTTTCGGATTTGACAAGATTGACGGTACGTTCATGCTCGTCGACGGCAACACCTATACTTGCGATCTGTCGCTCGAGAGTCCGGCGGCCAACATCGGCATCGTGGGTCGTGCGGGACTCGTCAGTCGTGACTATGAGCAAACCGCTGTCGTTAGCGCCAGTTTTGGCAACGCGCTTCCGGTAGCCGGCGCGCTGGTCGCCGGTCCGCAGGTGGCCGCGGCATTGCTGATTTTCTCGCAAATATTCAAGAAGCCTTTGCAGGAAGTCAGCCAGGTCTACTACGGGATCAGTGGGTCCTGGGACGAGCCGCTGATCGAGACCACAACAGCTGAGATTTTTGCGTTGAGTGGTGCAATGACAGGCTGCATCGACGAAGACGAATAAGAGAGTACTGGAGCTCGTTTATGCGAATCGCCGCGATTCAAATGAACAGTCGTGCCGATGTAGATCGTAATCTGCAGTTAGCCGATCGCTTGCTTGGTGAAGCGGCGGCTGATGGTTGCGCACTTGCTGTTCTGCCCGAAAACTTCGCCTTGATGCCCGAGAAGGGTCGCGATAAGGCAAAACATGCGGAGCAAGCTGGAGACGGTCCGATTCAGGATTTTCTCGCAGCAGCGGCGCAGCGCCATGGCATCTGGATTGTTGCAGGCAGCGTGCCGATCAAATCACCACAATCAGAGCGCGTCTACGGGGCTTGTCCGGTTTATGCTGCGGACGGCAAGCAGCAGGCTTTGTATCGGAAGATCCATCTTTTCGACGTCAAGTTGCCGGATCTCGAGGAGTCATACCAGGAGTCGTGGTCGATGTACCCGGGCGATGATGCGGTAACCGTCGATACTCCGGCCGGCAGAATCGGTCTCACGATTTGTTACGACCTCAGATTTCCCGAGCTATATCGTCGTCTCGTTGACGACGGGGCAACGATGTTCACGGTACCGGCGGCGTTCACCAAAGTTACTGGTGAAGCCCACTGGCTACTGCTGTTGCGGGCACGCGCAGTAGAAAATCTGGCGTATGTGATCGCGCCCGGGCAATATGGCGAACATCCGGATAATCGGGCGACGTACGGGCATTCCGTTATTATCGATCCTTGGGGTCGAGTCCTTGCGGAACAGGCCGTGGGTGACTGTCACATCGCGGCTGAGATTGATCCGAATCTGCCTGCGAAGCTGCGCAGCGAATTTCCGGCGCTTGCCAATCGGCGCTTATGAAACAAACCAAACGCAAGACCACGCGGAAACCGGCTTGAGCGAAGACCAGAACAACTCAATCAATGCAGTGATGTCGCGCATGCTTGAGCCAGCAGGGCTCGACGAGGGACATCTGAACAAGATGCTCGGCCTCATAATGCAGGGCGGCGTCGACTATGCAGACCTGTACTTCCAGGTCAGCCGCCAGGAGAGCTGGACGGTAGAGGACCGAATCATCCGGGAAGGAAGCTTCAGCCTTGATCAGGGTGTAGGGGTACGCGCCGTCAGTGGCGAGAAAACCGGTTTTGCCTATTCCGACGAACTGATTCTGCCGGCGCTTGAACATGCCGCAGCTGCGGCAAGAGCAATCGCGCGGCAGGGAAAAGCGCAGGCGATACAGGCCTGGAATCGATCCGAGTCAGCGCTGCTTTATCCGCCGACAGATCCGACAACGAGCATTACGGATGAGCAAAAGACGACCCTGCTTGCGGAGGTCGAGGCGGCGACGCGAGACCTGGATAGTCGTGTTGAACAGGTCATCATCAGCCTGTCCAGCAGTCAGGACCTGGTTCTTGTGGCTGGCTCCGATGGCACGCTCGCGACCGACGTAAGACCGCTTGTGCGGTTGAACGTCAGTGTAATTCTCGAGCAGGATGGTCGCCGTGAGCAAGGCTACGCCGGCGGTGGAGCTCGCGCTGACCTCAACTACTTCCTCTCCGGCGAAATGCCATTGCAGTACGCGCGTGAAGCCGTACGCCAGGCGATTGTCCAACTCGACGCCAGTGCGGCGCCGGCCGGTATGATGCCTGTCGTCCTCGGGCCGGGCTGGCCAGGAATACTGTTGCACGAAGCGGTTGGACATGGCCTCGAGGGCGACTTCAATCGCAAGGGGACGTCGGCATTTTCTGGAAGAGTTGGTGAGCGGGTCGCATCGGAGCATTGCACGATCGTTGACGATGGCACATTATCGAATCGTCGCGGGTCTCTCGCGATTGATGATGAGGGGATCGCGGGACAGTACAACGTGCTGATCGAGAATGGCGTGCTCAAGGGCTATATGCAGGACAAACTCAATGCTCGCCTGATGGGTGTTGCACCGACCGGCAACGGCCGCCGCGAATCGTTCGCGCACATGCCGATGCCGCGCATGACGAACACGTACATGCTCGCCGGCCCCGATGACCCGGGTGAGATCATCGCTTCAGTGGACAAGGGCCTGTATGCGCCCATATTTGGAGGCGGTCAGGTCGATATTACGTCCGGTAAGTTCGTGTTCTCGGCAAGCGAGGCCTACCTGATCGAAAACGGCAAAGTTACAAGGCCGATTAAGGGCGCAATGCTAATTGGCGATGGGCCTGAAGTTCTAAGCAAGATTTCAATGATCGGCAACGACCTCGAATTCGATACCGGCGTTGGCACTTGCGGCAAGGACGGCCAGTCCGTGCCGGTAGGCGTCGGACAACCCACACTAAAGATCGACGAACTGACCGTGGGCGGCACCGGATAGTCGAATCGGGCGGCGAGTTGGAGCGCCTCGCGAGGCGCGACTGGAGTATTGTGAAATCGAAGCACGATTTCGCGGACCCGAAGTCGCGCTCCAGGGAGCGCTCCAACAATCACTTGGCTTTACATAAAAGGTGAATCCTCGGGTTTACGCTCCGCAACATAAGGTCTTCCTGACCAAAAGAGGCGCTTCAACTCGCCGAAAGTTGGTTTACGCTCCGCATTGTGAGTCATTTCACCGAATTCAACATATGCCTGATGTAGTGTTCGTTTGTCTTTCAATGGAATACGACGATGGCATTCGAAAATACAATCACAGAGAATGATCTGGACGCCAACTCGCAGCACTTCGTGCAAGGATGGCGCGGCGACTACCCTGATATTGAACCGGATCTTGCTGTGGACGGCTTGAATGACTCTATCCTGTCACGCTTGCTGGGTCTCTTTGGCGCAGGCCGCTCAAAACACTGATTTTCCTCAGGGATTCCTCCTGACGGGCCCACCAATGAGCTGAAAAACCGGCATTTTGCCGGGCAAATCGCCGTGTCGACTGGACTCCCGGCCCGCGCGTGTGGAAAATAAGGTTCCTGTTTGGCGATGATACGAACGCTATGTGGGTCTCAAGACCAATATACGAAAGCTTGCCGTACATGTATTTGCTCGCCGGTGCGTTATCACTTGCTGCATCGATGTACATGAATCATTGGTACTGGCCAACGATATGTTTTGCGACGGGCGTGGTTTGTCTGGTTGCGGGCCTTGTTGTACTGCTGAAGCGTCGCGACTATCGTGTTACCGATCGGCGCGGCGGCCAACGTCAGGATCACTGATCGACTTACTCTCCGACGACTGAGGCTTCATCGCTATCCTCTACCATGTCTTCTTCGTTGGCTGATTCAGCAGTCTCGCGCAGGTCCGTGTAGACCAGTTCGTGAACGCCGAGTGTCATGACATCACCGCTCTTGAGGCGATGTTTCTTAACTTGTTTTTCACCAATGAATACGCCATTCGTGCTGTTTAAGTCCTCGACTTCACAGCCGTCTTCATCTGTAATGAGCTGAGCGTGGTGGCGACTGACGAATTTACTCTTGATATAGATCTCGTTATCAGGGGAACGACCTACGATAATCCGTCCAATGGGGTACGACTGCACCGAGATTCTGTCACCGTCCGACCGCACCTCAATCTGCGTGACACTGGATTGCGTTTTCAGGCGCTCAGACGCTCGCTGCAGCTTGTTGTGAAGGCCGGTATTGCTTTCGTGTTCTTCCCAGTTCAGCTCGGCAACTGCGGCCATCATATCGTCGACGTCGACAGTCGTTTTTTCGTCGGCGAACGCGCACAACAGGGCGGTATCACACAGTGTGTTGATCAGCCGCGGCACACCGCCCGAGTAGCGGTGAATGATATTGAACACGTCGTCGGTGAAAAGATCATTGCTCTCACGGCCGGCCACGGTAACGCGGTGATCAACGTACTCGCGCATCTCGCGGCTATCGAGCGGGCCAATATGAAAGCGCAAGCGCACACGCTGTATGAGCTGCTTGAGATTCTCTGACTCAAGTGTTTCTTTGAGCTCGGGCTGACCGGCAAGGATGATGCGCAGCACCTTTTCCTTGTGTGTTTCTATACCCGACATCAAGCGAATCTCTTCGAGTACCTTGCGCGTCAGGTTCTGCGCTTCGTCGACGATCAAAACCACCTTGTTGCCATTCGAATATTGCTCGATGAGGAACATATTGAGCATGTCCAGCAATTCGACTTTGCGTTTGTTGAATGGCTTGAAACCGAACTCAGTGAGTACGGCCTGCAAGAATTGTGTTGGTGTCAGCTGCGTCTGCGATACGACGGCGTAGACAACGTCGTCCTCTAATTCGGCCAGAAATGACTGCACCAGGGTTGTCTTGCCGGAACCGATTTCGCCGGTAATAACCACGAAGCCGTCGGCCAGCCAGATGGTCGACTCCATGTAGGCTTTCGCCCGGGCATGCTGTTTGCTCCAGTACAGAAAGTCCGGGTCAGGCGTCAGCCGAAATGGCTGTTCTTTGAGTTTGAAGTGATCCAGATATGACATGTCGTTATTCTTCTGCAATCGCTCTCTTTGTTTCTAAGCATCAGCCTGTGACAGAGCCGTAGTGGGCCAGTCTACCCGGTTTCTCCTGCCCCCGGCTATGCGTCAGTTCCCCGCGTACTTGTCGACCCCGTCACAGATTTTCTGATACCGCTGATAAGGGCGTCGCGATCGGCCGCGGAGTCGGTGACCAATGTAATGTGACCCAGTTTTCGCCCCGGTCGAGCGGGCTTTCCATAATCATAAAAACAGCCCTGAGGTAAGTCGCGGGCGAGATCGGGTATTTCGCCGATCAGGTTGACCATGCCCGCATGACCGAGGTTTTCGGTAGAGCCAGGAGGCTCATTGGTGATGGCGAGCAGATGATTCGTAAACTGGCTTGTTGCGGCTCCTTCGATCGTCCAGTGGCCCGAGTTGTGAACGCGCGGGGCGAATTCGTTGGCGAGCAGCCTACCGTCGGCAACAAACAGCTCGAGGGCCAGCACGCCGACATAATTGAGATGTGTCAGCAGTTTATGCATGTACTGTTCTGCCTGTTCAGCCAGCGCCACATCGTCAACAGGTGCGAGCGATACACGGAGAATACCGCCGGCATGCTCATTCTGTGTCAGGCAGTAGGTCGCAATATCGCCGTCGGCGCTGCGCACACCGATCGCCGAAACCTCGAAGTCGAATGCGACCCACTGCTCAGCAATCAGCGCTGATGCGCCGAGCTCGCGCCAGGCGTTGTCGATCTGGCCAGAATCCTGCAACACGAACTGACCCTTGCCGTCGTAGCCCAGGTGACGCGTCTTGACGACCAGCGGTAAGCCTATCGATTCTGTAGCAGCGGTCAGGTCGGATGCCGAATCGATTGCTCGATACTGCGGTATCGGGATATTGATGCTCTCGAAAAGTCGCTTTTCAGCGAGGCGATCCTGAGCGTGCCGCAACGCTTCGGGCGGCGGATAAATCGGCACGAGGTCCGCAATATCGTTGAGAGCGTCTACTGGTACGTTCTCGAATTCGTAGGTAAGCACGTCGCATTTTTCGGCGAGCATGGCGAGTGCGACGCGATCACCAAACGATGCTTGCAGAACAGGCCCAATGGTCGACGCGGGTGGACTGGGCGACGGGTCGAGAAAGAAGCACTCGTGGCCGAGGTCATGCGCAGCTTGTCCAAGCATTTGGCCGAGTTGCCCGGCGCCAATAATACCGATGCGCATTTGCTGGCGTTACGTACTTGGGTCGCTGTTCGCGAGAACCGTGTCTGTCTGATTCTGCCGGTACTGATCCAGAGCAGCTGCGATAATGTCATCTTCGTTTGCGAGAATCGCGGCCGCGAGCAGTGCCGCATTGACTGCACCGGCTTTGCCGATAGCCATACTGCCCACCGGAATCCCCGCTGGCATCTGGACGATCGACAGCAGCGAGTCCATTCCCTGTAAGGCTTTGGATTGCACCGGGACGCCAAGCACCGGGATGCGTGTTTTTGCGGCTGTCATACCAGGAAGGTGTGCTGCGCCGCCGGCGCCGGCAATGATTATTTTAAGCCCACGTTCGACAGCCGATTCGGCGTACTCGAACAATAGATCTGGCGTGCGATGCGCCGACACGACACGAATTTCGTGACGAATGCCGAGAGTGTTGAGCATGGTGCTAGCGTGTTGCATCGTTTCCCAGTCAGACCTGGAACCCATGATGATGCCGACTTTGATACTCATCGAGAGATTCTAACCAGAATCTCGTGAATACGGCGGAAAATTTGCCGGCGAACAGTTTTCTCAGCTCTTTCACTAAACGCAACCTCCAGGTCGCCGAGCAAAGAGCGAAGCGCCGCGTCGGCTGTATCGGTCTCGGCATCGAATTCATCGAGCGCCTTGGCGCCATCCATTAACAGCCGGTCACGCCAGCGCTCGGCACGTGCGAACAGTCGCTTATTGCGCACATCATCAGCACGTAATCTGGCAAGCTTGGCACGAATGGGTTGCGGATCGACATTACGCATGTGCTTGCCGATTAGCTGTTTTTGTCGGCGCAGCGCGCCGCGTGAGTTGATTTGCCCGGCGTCACGAATGGCCTTGTACAAAAGGTCATCAAGTGACAAGGAGGCAAGCTTTGACTCATTGAGAGCGATAAGAGCCTCGCCGAGTTCCTGCAAGGCAAGCTGCTCGCGTTTTCTCTTGCTTTTGCTGGGCTTTGAATCGGTCACCGGCTAAGCTTACCTCGCTGTAAACCAGGGAAACAGGATGGGCGAGATCGCGAATCGGGACGCAATGGGCCGCAAGGAGCTCGAAGCGTTGGTGCATTTGGCGCTTGATGAGGCAAAACGGCAGGGTGTTGACCAGGCCGAGGTGGCGACGAGCCACGACCTCGGTCTGTCTGTCACGGCACGCCTGGGCGACGTTGAAAATCTCGAGTACACGAACGATCGTGGAATTGGCATCACCGTTTACCGGGATTCGCGAAAGGGCGGTGCGAGCACCTCCGATATCCGGCCCGAAGCTATCCGGGAAGCGGTTAGCAAGGCGTGCAGTTTCGCGACATGTACAGCGCAGGATCCGCATTCTGGGCTCGCAGATGCCGACCTGATGTGTGCCAACGTAAGGGATCTGGATCTCGACTACCCGTGGCCCATTGAGGCACGCGACGCGATCGCAATGGCGATCGAGTGCGAAGACACGGCGCTCAAATTCGATTCACGAATCACGAATTCCGAAGGCGCTTCAGTTTCCAGCAACCGCGGCTCACGTGCCTATGGCAACACGCACGGCTTTATGGGCAGCTTCAGCAAAACCAGCCACAGCGTCAGTTGCGTCGTGCTCGGCAGCGAAGATGGCGAGATGCAACGAGACTACTATTACAGTGCGGCACGCGATCCCGCGGAGCTCGAGGCCGCGCAGTTGATCGGCGAGACAGCTGCCAAACGTGCACTCAGCCGCCTGGGAGCCAGGAAGATCAAGACAACACGTGCGCCGGTACTGTTCGTCCCGGAGCTGGCGCGGGGTTTTATCGGGCACTCGATCGGCGCCATTTTTGGCGGGGCGCAGTACCGTCGCGCCTCGTTTCTTCTTGATGCTGTTGGCGAGAAGATCTTTCCTGACTTTGTACAAATTGAGGAGCGACCGCACCTGTCTAAAGCCATGTCGAGCGCCGTGTACGACAGCGAAGGTGTTGCGACTTATGATCGCAACATCGTGTCTGACGGTGTGCTGCAAGGCTATGTTCTTGGCAGTTATTCAGCGCGCAGGCTTGGGCTGCAGACGACGGCCAATGCCGGCGGCACGCAGAATTTGGTCGTGCCGGGGAACGCGGACAATCTCGAATCACTCATCGCTGCAATGGGCACGGGACTCATTGTCGAAGAACTGATCGGGCAGGGCGTGAATCCAGTGACAGGCGATTATTCTCGTGGCGTGGTCGGCCAGTGGGTGGAGAACGGAGAGATTCAACACCCGGTTCACGAAGTAACCATCGCAGGTAATTTGCGAGACCTGTATGGGCGCATTGCGGCCATTGGTACAGATCAGGATGTGCGTGGCGGTATACGCTGTGGTTCGTTGCTCGTCGAAGAAATGACGATCGCGGGTAGCTGATTCGCGGCTTCAGTCGGGACTGGCCGGCCCCAACAGATCGACCAATGTTCGTTCGCCCACTGTTGTGAGTACAGCATCGTCCAGATCCTGACCCAGGGCGTTGATCTCCGACGACCACTCCGGGTCACGATACGATCCTGTTTCACCGTGCACGCGAACGACCGACAGAATATCGTCCAGCCGGATCGTCGCCATCTCGCGCCCTGGCAGCAAATCCTCTTTTTCGGTCGCGGCCAACAGGCCACCGTCGTCCAGCGCGAGGATTACCGGCGCCAAAGCAATCGAGGGCATGCGCAATTGCTTGCTGATCTCTCTGACGGTTACGGTCGTGTCTGGATCGCGAAACGCGCGTCCCACGAGCAGCATGATGTTGAGCGCGAGTCGCTCACGCATTGCATTCGACAAGCGTGGCTCGCGACGCCCGATGCGCAGGAACGCCGGATTCTGAATGTAGTAGGCGAGTTGTGCGCCAATCAACAGTACCAACCAGTTCAGATACAGCCAGATCAGCGTAATGATCGCGACGGCGAAGCCCGAATAGATGAGTTGCGTGCGCGTTGAGTACACAACGAAGGTCGCGAAAATCACACTGATGCTCGCCCAGATAAAACCACCAGCCACGCCACCGATGAGCGCTGCCTTGAACCGCACGCGAGTGTTGGGCATGTACATGTACATGAATGTGAACACGGCGGTGACGAGCAGGTACGGCGTGAGCTTGCTGGTTGCAACGAGTACTGGGCCGAGAGCCTCGTTGGCCAGGAACAGCTGCACAAGCGTATTACTACGCAGCGACGCAATCATGCCTAGAGCAACGACGATGACGACCGGCCCGATGAGCAACACAACCATATATTCGGTCAATTTTCGAGCAAGGTTGCGTGATTTCGGCACGTACCAGACGTAGTTGAAGCTCTCCTCGACCTTCTGCACCATTGTGATCGCGGTGTAGATAAAAAAGGCGAGGCTGATGCCGCCAAGCACGCCACCTTTGACGTTATCGACCAACTCGATGACCTGCGTCGTAATCTGGGCGCCCTGCGTACCGAGTGGTTTCAGCAACTCATATAACAGCGGTTCGAGCTGGTTATGAACGCCGAAGGCCTTCAGAACCGAGAAGCTGAACGCGATCAGCGGTACTACCGACAGCAAGGTCGTATAGACGAGGCTCATGGCCCGCAGCGTGATTTGACCTGAAAACATGTCGCGAATCAGGCCGTACAGATACCGCAGTATGACTGCGATGATGTGACCCACAGTGCCACGCTGTTCGAGCGTGTCTCCCCAGACAAAGTGATCGAGTTTGATGCGGAGTGTCGGGATCATCGATTAATGTCTACGTCATGCCCGTAAGCCGGGCATAGGCCTCCTGGTACTTCTCACCGGTCTGCCTGAGTACATCAGCCGGAAGCGTTGGGCCCGGTGCGGTTTTGTCCCAGTCGAGCGTGTCGAGATAGTCTCGCACGAATTGCTTGTCGAAGCTCGGTGGACTCATACCAGTCTCATATCCTTCCACGGGCCAGAAGCGGGATGAGTCTGGTGTCAGCACTTCGTCGATCAGGTGCAGCCGGCCTTCATCATCCAGGCCGAATTCGAACTTCGTATCCGCAATGATGATGCCGCGCTCGAGAGCGTATTGCGCAGCACGTTCATAAATGGCTATCGACAAATCGCGGACACTGTCCGCCAGCTGTTGACCGAGCAGACTCACGACATCGTCAAATGAGATGTTCTCATCGTGGTCGCCGGCCTCTGCTTTGCTGGCGGGCGTGAACATCGTGTGCGGTAGCTTTGCGGCCTGTTCGAGGCCCGAAGGGAGTTCAATGCCGCTGGTACTGCCAGTATCCACATAATCGCGCCAGCCAGAGCCGATCAGGTAGCCTCTGACCACAGCCTCAACAGGCAGAGGATTGAGGCGCTTGACCACCAGCGAGCGATCACGAAGCGGGCGTGCGGTTTCTGCGTCGGCAACAACGTCATCTACAGTCAGTTCGGTCAGTTGATTCTCGACGAGATCTGCCATCATCTGAAACCAGAACAGCGATATTTGCGTCAGCACATGACCCTTCATCGGGATCGGGTCGGGCAACACGACGTCGTAGGCTGACAGCCGATCCGTCGTGACTAATAACAGGTGATTGTCATCTACGCTGTAGATATCCCGGACCTTGCCGCGTCCAATCAGGGGCAGGTCAGGCACATGGGATTCAAACAGTGTGTCGGCAGAATTCATGGTGACAGGACTCGCTCGTTGCAGAACTCCGCGATGATCGCCGTTCACAATGGGTGAGGCAAGGGTTGCCATAGGAAACCTCGCCCGCAGACGTTAGGATTGGCCCACGGCGCATATTGAGAAAACGGATTGTACTGGGGCAAAATCATCGGCACATTGGCGGGCCTCGCAACCCTGAAACCCTGGTTTGCGGTGCTCGGCCTTATCCTCGGGCACCAGTTTGATCGAGGTTTCAGCGCGCGATTCCGCAATTTTGAGCAGCAGGGTGCCGCGGTTGGTCGTTTGCCTGAGGAATATCTTCGGCCGTTATTTCAAACGATGGGCCATCTCGCGAAAATGGATGGCCGCGTCAGCGAGGAAGAAATTCGGGCGACTCGCGCTGTCATGCACCGGGTCGGACTGGGTCCGGCGAAAGTGCGCAATGCCATCAACTGGTTTGAAGACGGCAAGCGGTCGTCGTTTCCTCTATTGCAGACTGTGCGCCACTTGCGAAGGGTTGCAGCGCGACGCGCGGAACTGCGGCTCCTGTTCGTGCGCCTCGTGCTTGAAGTCGTGCTCGCCAAGGACAGGATGCATCAAAACGAGCGCGCGTTGATCTGGATGATCTGCACAGAGTTCGACATCGGTCGTGTCGAGTTAGCACAACTCGAAGCGATGATTCGTGCACAGAAAGGATTTCGCCACTCGCCGGCGGGCGATGCCGACAAACAGCGCATAAAGCAGGCGTACCGGTCGCTCGGCATCGATGAGTCGGCAAGTAACGATGAAATAAAGAAAGCGTACCGGCGCGCAATCAACAAGAGCCATCCCGACAAGATCGGATCGAGTAACCCGGACAAGGCGGTTGTCGCCGAAGCGGAAAAACGCACGCGCGAGGTGCGTAGCGCTTACGAGATGCTCAAGGCCCGCAGATCAATACGCTGACCCATCTAGTGGTACGATTGGCCGCATTACAATAGGAATAAGTTGTGACACCACTGATCGCGCCATCTATCCTTTCTGCTGATTTCGCCCGCCTTGGCGAAGACGTTCGCGCTGTGCTCGATGCCGGTGCCGACGTCGTGCATTTCGACGTCATGGACAATCATTTCGTGCCTAACCTGACGATCGGTCCACTGATCTGCGAGGCATTGCGCAAACACGGTATTGACGCACCCATTGACGTGCATCTGATGGTTGAGCCGGTGGATCACATCATTCCTGACTTCGCCGCTGCCGGCGCCAGTTACATCACGTTTCACCCTGAGGCCAGTCGGCATATTGATCGCTCGCTCGCCTTGATTCGTGACGAAGGCTGCAAGGCCGGCCTGGTGTTCAACCCCGCTACGCCCCTGACTTGTCTCGAATATGTGATCGACAAAGTCGACATGGTGCTGATCATGTCGGTTAATCCGGGCTTCGGCGGTCAGAATTTCATTCCGTCGGCGCTCGACAAACTGCGTGCGGCGAGGACGATTATCGAAGACAGCGGGCGGGAGATTCGCCTCGAAATCGACGGCGGCGTCAAGGTCGATAATATCGGCGAGATTGCGGCAGCCGGCGCCGATACTTTTGTTGCAGGTTCCGCAATTTTTGGTAGCGGCGACTACGCAACGACGATCGCTGCAATGAGGGCGGAAATAGAAAAAGCCAGCTGATTGGCTGGCTCTTGTTGGAGCGCTCCTTGGAGCGCGAATGGAATTATGCGCAATCGTGCTTCGATTTCACAACGACTACCAGTCGCGCCTCCAGAGGCGCTCCAACGAGAGTCTCCTACAGTTTGCGGTTCGGCCTCGCGCCGTAAACCACGATCGTCTTGCCGCTGGCCGTGACCAGACCCTGCTCTTCGAGAACCTTCAGTACGCGGCCGGCCATCTCGCGCGAGCAGCCAACCAGGCGACTTAACTCCTGACGACTGACCTTGATCTGCATGCCGTCCGGATGCGTCATGGCATCGGGTTCATTGCACAGGTCCATGATCGCGTGGGCAACCCGTCCGGTGACATCGACAAAGGCGAGGTCGCCGAGTTTGCGATTGGTGCGGTCGAGGCGTGTCGCGAGCTGTGTTGCCAGTTCGAAGACGAGACCTGGACTTTCGCTTGCGATTTGACGAAAACGCGGGTACGTCATTTCTGCGATTTCGCACTCGGTGCGAGTGCGCACCCAGGCGCTGCGCGTCGGCTGCTCGTAGAAGAGGCCCATCTCGCCGAAAAACTGACCCTTGTT
>Ga0255052_10001115_pt1 | contig 20562 bp, 15 predicted proteins | sample JV7_2_21_MG_FD_188632 | JGI IMG/M metagenome (GOLD analysis project Ga0255052, IMG submission 188632) | Seawater microbial communities from Jervis Inlet, British Columbia, Canada - JV7_2_21 | ecosystem: Environmental > Aquatic > Marine > Inlet | place: Canada: British Columbia | collected... | reverse complement strand
AAAGAAGCGATCATTAAAGCAAGGGAAGAGGACATCGTCCTCACCGAGCGCATGACCGGTGTGCCGGTGGCCGTTATCAGGACTCCCTACATCGAGAAGACGGGAACCAGGGCGGGGCCGATGGCTCGCTGGATGCTGCGCGGTCGTCGGACCAAGCACTGGATGCGAATGATCTATTCCCTCATGTCTTTCTGGAAGCTGAAGCGGTCCTCTTACAGGTCGTTTTCTTATCGTGACTTCCTACAGGCGGGCAAGAGCGCCGAGAGGGTCGACAGCGAGGAGCCGATCGCCCAGATCATGAGTCGTTTTGTCGCTGCTGCCAGAGGCGGGTAGAGTAGTCGCCAGGAGGTATCCGGCTATGAGTCGACGAAGCGCGGTTGGCAGCTCCCAATCTGCGGTGGGGCCCATCCTCATCGGGTTTCTGTTCATTCTGGGAGCCGCAGTCCTGGTGGCCCAAGGGCAGGTGGAGACCAGGCTGGAAACCGGTTTTGGGGCGGAGCTCCTCACGGATCTGTCGCGTCTGGAGCAAAAACTCATCGGCTTGGCGGAGGCGGTACCGCAGGAGGAATTCGGGTGGCGTCCTGCAGAGGGTGTGCGTTCGCTAGGCGAGGTCTATATCCATCAGGCCGTCAGCAATCACCGGATCCTGGAGGCTGTGGGGGTGTCCGTGCCGGAGAATATCGAGCAGATGGAGGAGATCACCGACAAGGAAGAGGTCATCAGCAGTCTCAAGCACTCGATCGAGGCCTTGCGTCAGGCGGTTCTGGCCACCCCGGGTGACGGCCTCGATGATCCGGTCGAGTTCTTTGGCCGGAGCTGGAGCAAACGAGCTATTTTCTATCTCGCCGCCACCCATATGCACGAACACCTGGGCCAGTCCATCGCCTACGCCCGCAGCATCGGGGTGGTCCCACCGTGGAGCCAGCAGCTCTCGCCCGAAGAGGGCGAGTAGCACCAGCCCTCGAAACCTCGATCACTCTGTCGAGTGCGGGCTAACCGAGCTGAACGCCATACCGTCCGGCTCGCGACCGGCTCGGAGCAGATCGAGCACCGCCAACTTCGCAGTCTCGACGACAACGACCGCATCGGCCTGAGTGGCGGCGACCCAGGCACGATCACCTGACGGATCGATGATCAGCCCAACTGGTACCGGACTCTCTCCGAAGCGATCGCCGAACAACCGGCGACTGGCGTCGGGGGCATTGCTCAAGTCGAGTTGGGTGCGCATCAATTCGGAGCGCTGACGGGCGTCGAAGATGACCACTTCACCACTGCGGGCGGCCGACACCAGGACTCGGTTGCCATCTGGAGTCACTGCAACCCTGATGGGAAATCCCGGGCAGGGTAGAGTCGCCTCGACCTCGAGGGTCTCAGTGTTGATGATGCTGAGGGTATCGGCCGCGCGATTGCCCACCCACACTTCCCGACCATCGGGGGTCACGGCGATGCCCTCGGCACCCTCTCCAGTGACGATATCGCCGAGCTTCTGGCTGGTGGTCAGATCGATGGCTGTGACGTTGCCCGACCCGATGTTGGCGACAAAGGCCCGCGTGCCGTCGGGGGTTGCAGCCACCATGTGGGAAACCTCCTGCCCAGTCTCCACGGCTGCCAGCGTCTCACCGGTCTGGATGTCCACCACCAGCATGTGGGCACTGCCTTCGGTCGTCACGGCGACCTGATCATCGTTGATGAACACCACGCCATGGGGTCGTGTGTGTGGGCCGAGATCGACGGTCCTCAGCACACTCGCTTTGCCGACATCGATCACCGTCAGTGTCGAACCGGGCTCGTCTCGGTCGCCATAGTTGCTGACGACTGCTCGATTCCCGTCGGCAGAGATCCCGATCTCGTGGGGGGCGTGTCCGGTCGGCAGAGTGGCAACGGATTTGCCGCTGGCCAGGTCGATGAGATCGACGGTGTTGTCGCTCTTGTTGGCTACCAAGAGGGTATCCGCGAACGAGACCGCCGCCGAGGTCAGAAGCATCAGCCCGATGAAGCCGACGATGATTGGGGTCTTGATGGACATTAACGATCCTCCTTGAGGAGAAATCCTAGCAGCTGGCCGGGTGCTGCGGCGGTGTCAGGGACTGGGAGGGATGATCTCGGTGGCGGAGAGGATCTCCTCGAATTCGGCATCCGCGGCAAAGATTCCGAATGCAGGCTCAGAACGTGCTACTTCGGCCGTGAGACCGTAAGTCATGGCAGCCCGCAAAGAGTCCAGGGCCATAGCCCGGTCGCCGCAGAGAGCAAAGATCATGGCCAGCTCATGACACACCGCCGCCGACTTGGGCAGACGACGTCGCAGCGTGGCTGCCAGCGGTAGAGCTTGCGGGCAGCTCTGGGCTTTGGCGGCAAGGATCGCCTTCTGGCGTTGAAGATCTGTGTTCGTCGGCTGCGTCTCCAACTCTGCGGCTGTCAATCGCAGCCCCATAGCGTACTCATCGAGGGCCGCGTCGGTGTGGCCCTGCCGATTCAGGACATCCCCGAGCTCCCGGTAAAGGTGGGGAGCCCCAGGATTCAACTGCAGCACCTGGCGATAGAGCGCTGCGGCGTGATCCAGGCGACCGAGAACGCTGTATGCGGTGGCGACCTGCTGTAGGAGCTCGGCGTCGCGCGACTCCTGCGCCAGGGTCTCGAAGACCTCCACCGCACCCGACAAGTCGCCGGTCGCGAGCTTGAGTGCTACGAGGTTCTCGAGCGGCCAGATCATGGCCGTTGGACTCCATCGAGCGGCCTCCGCAAAGGCCATCTCAGCCTCGCGGTAGCGGCCACTTCGACGCAGAAATTGCGCCAGTGCGTACCAGTTGAGCCAGTGCTCCTTGCCAGAGGCCGTGGCGGACTTCCAGGCGGCCTCGGCCAGCTCCATCCTGCCCACCAAGAGAAAGCCGATGGCCAGATTGCGTTGGGCCTCATCGGGCTTGGAGAGTCGTGTGACCGCCAGTGGAGTCAACGGGGTGGCCAGTGTCGGTCTCTGTCGCGTTTGAACGGTCTTCGTGAGTGCTATCGCCGCAGACATCATCTCGGGTTTGCTGTCCAGTGCCGATCGTGCTTCTCTTTCGGCCTGGTCCAGAGCATCCGGATCTCCGGTTCGCACGGCGGTCAGCCACATTGCTTCACTCAGGCCGATATGGGCCTGAGCGAATCTAGGATCGAGCTGGATGGCCCGACGAAATAGATCGGCGGCAAAACCGGGTCCGCGGGGGTTTGCCAGGTCCTCCAGATATTGCATGGCTTGGGCGGCGTAGTCATACGCCTTGAGCGAGCGGGTCGGGTCGCGGCTCAAGAGATCTCGCTCCCTGGCATCGAGGGGAAGCTGGAGGACCTCGACCACCTGTAGCGCCGCTCGGCGTTGGAGCTCGAAGACTCTCTCGGTGCTGTCTTTCAATTGCAGGATGGCGATCTCGGAACCGTCTCTGGCGTCCTCGATCTGCAACGTGAGCTGGAGCCGACCCGGCGTGGATCGCAAGACGCCGTTGATGATCACCTCGGCACCCAGCTCCTTGGCCAGCTGTCGTCGAGTTACGGCGGCCCCCTGCCAGGCCAGAACCTGAGCTCGCGGAATGCACTGCAGAGACTCGAGAAACTGGAGCCGGACGAGCAGGTCGAGGCTGAGACCCGCTGTCAGATGCGACAGAGCGGAATCATCTGTTGCCAGCTCGAATGGCAGGACGGCGAGGCTGGTGAAGGCCGGGGCTTGATAGGTCTCGGTCTGTCGGCGCAGCAGAAAGACACTCAAGGCCGCCAGCAAGAGGCCTATCAGGGTCATCAACCGATAGCGAGGAAGACGGGGACCGGCCATCAGGCTATGCTATCTCCTGATGAACGGATCGACCCTGCTGTTGGTGATCGCGCTTGGCCCGGTATCGGCGGGCGTGGCCGGTGATGCGTATACCGATGCCAGGCAGCGGATGATCGATGAGATCGAGGTGCACGTAGATTTGACCAGCCGTGAGATCGGCCGGCGATCCCTGGATCCGCGGGTCATGGCTGCCATGAGGACCGTGCCCCGCCACGAGTTCGTTCCCGAGCGGCTACAGCGTCATGCTTATGAGAATCGACCGCTACCGATCGGCTTTGGCCAGACGATCTCGCAACCCTACATCGTCGCCCTGATGACCGATCTTCTCAATCTCGAGCCTGGGCAGAGAGTTCTGGAGATCGGCACCGGATCGGGTTATCAGGCCGCCGTCCTGGCTGAGCTAGGGCTGCAGGTATTTAGCATGGAGATCATCCCCGAGCTTGCCGCGATAGCCCGGAGCCGGCTACTCCGTCTCGGGTGCCAAGTCACGTCTGCACCCGGAGACGGCTACCACGGTTGGCCGGCAGAGGGACCTTTCGACGCAGTGATCGTCACCGCTGCTGCGAGTCACATCCCACCGCCGCTGGTCCAACAGCTGAAGCCAGGGGGGGTCATGGTGATACCGGTGGGAGGGCCATTCTCCGTTCAGCAGCTTACGTTGGTGGAGAAGGGCGCAGACGGCGAGGTCCACACACGGCAGCTGCTGCCCGTGGCATTCGTACCCCTCACTGGAGATCACTGACCGGGTCCAGGCCGCTCGCCTCTGGTACTGGGCTTAACCGGCAATGTACCTTCGACTCGCCATCGCCCTGCTTTCTGCCAGCGCGATTGCTTTCGAGATCCTGCTTATCAGGATCTTCTCGATCCTTCAGTGGTATCACTTCGCCGCCATGATCATCAGTTTGGCGCTGCTCGGATATGGGGTCAGCGGCGTGCTCTTGGCTCTCTGCCAGGATTGGCTTGCTGCTGGGCCCCCACGACGGTGGCGAACCGGATTTGTCGCTTGCTCCGCCCTATTTGGTCTCCTGAGCTTGGGCTGTGTGGCGGCGGCGCAGCAGATCCCCTTCAATCCTCTTGCTGTCGTCTGGGAGCCCCGCCAATTCCTCTACCTGGGTGCTCTCTACATGTTGCTGGCCGTTCCATTTCTTGCTGCCGCATCCGGGATCGGCCTGGCGCTGACCTTTCAGAGGCGAGACATCGCCAGGCTGTACGGTGCAGATCTGATAGGCGCGGCCGCCGGTGCCCTGGGGATCCTGGCCGCGCTGTACCTGCTGCCGGTAACGAGCTGTCTGAGAGGCGTCAGCGCAATCGGATTCCTCGCCGCCGGCGTGGGGCTCGTCGGGGACAATGGTGTCGGCGGGCGAAGGTGGCAGCTACTCTGGGTGGCGGTGGGGGTCGCTGCAGTCGCTGTGTTGCCGGAGCGCTTTCTAGCCCTCAGGCCATCCGAGTTCAAGGGTCTGCCCAAAGCGCTGCTGGTACCTGGTACGGAGGTAGTGGAAGAGCACTCCAGCCCCTTGGGGTGGATCTCCGTGGTTGACAGTCCGACGATTCCTTTTCGCCACGCGCCGGGCTTGAGCTTGGGATTTCCTGGGAGTCTGCCGGATCAGATCGGCGTCTTTTCCGATGCCGAGTTCATGACCGCCATCGACCATCTCGATGGAGAGCTGGAGCGAGCTGGATATCTGGACTACCTGCCGGCGGCGGTGCCCTACGCGGTGATCGATCGGCCGTCTGTCTTGATTCTCGGAGCTGGAGGCGGTAGCGAAGTCACGATGGCCGTCCGGCAGGGAGCACGGCAGATTGTCGCTGTCGAGTCCAACCCGCAGCTGGCACAGGTGCTGCTCGATCAGCTGAGAGGACCCTTCGCTGCCGTACCCGGTCGATCATCAGCGCAGATTCAGATCGCCGAAGGGCGCAGCTATCTACGGCGGCGTACCGACGCGTTCGATCTCATTCAGCTCCCTCTTGTCACTTCCATGGCGGCGGCCGCCGCGGGGAGCCAGGCATTGGGTGCGAGTCATCTCTACACGGTCGAGGCCATGCTCGAGCTGCTCGGGAGCTTGCGACCCGATGGCATGTTGGTGACAACTCTGTGGCTCAGGATTCCGCCACGGGAGAACCTGAAACTCTTTGCGACCGCAGTGGCGGCTCTTCGCCAGCTGGGAGTGGAGGCACCCGGCAAACAACTGGCTCAGATCCGAGGCTGGGGGACCGTGACCACACTGGTCAAGGGATCGGCCTTCGACTCGACCCAGATCGCTGCTATCGAGGAGTTTTGCCGCCAGCGCTCCTTCGATCTGTCCTATGTGCCAGGCTTGACCGTCGACAGAGCCAATCGCTACAACCGGTTGGAGGAGCCCTACCTTTTCCTTGGCAATCAGGCGATCCTGAGCGATCCCGAGACTTTCTTCGATTCCTACAAATTCGACATCCGTCCGGCTACGGACGACCGGCCCTTTTTCTTCCACTCTTTCAAGTGGCGATCCTTGCCCGAGCTGCTGGCGTTCGACAGCCGAGCCGGTCTACCCCTGGTGGAGTGGGGGTACTTGGTCCTCGTCGCAACCGTGGTGCAGGCACTGGCCGCTGGAGGGATCCTGATTCTCCTGCCGCTACGGGTGGTGCGGCGGCATGGACAGGGCAGGGCGAGCGGTCGGGTAGTGATCTACTTTGCTGCCCTGGGTATGGCATTCATGCTGTTGGAGATCGCCCTGATTCAGAGGTTCACCCTCTATCTCGGACATCCCCTTTACTCCATTGCCGTGGTGCTTGCGGCCTTCCTGGTGTTTGCCGGTCTGGGGAGTCGGCTGACCCGGTCCATGCATTCGGGTCATCGGCAGTGGCACAACGCCCCGCGACACATGACTGGGCTGATTGTCGGGCTGGGAGCGCTCTACCTTGTGAGTCTGCCCAGATTGCTGGGAGCGACGATCTTCTTCCCGATCCTTGTCAAGATCGCTCTGACACTGCTGATTTTGGCGCCTCTCGGACTGCTCCTTGGGATGCCATTCCCCTTGGGACTTGCCAGGGCTGCTGAGAGAAAGGCTATCTGGATACCTTGGGCATGGGGAATCAATGGTAGCGCCTCGGTAGTGGGAGCCGCTGCGGCGCCGTTGATCGCCGTGCATTTTGGATTCTCCATGGTCGTGTTGGCGGGCCTGCTCGCCTACGCCGTGGCCAGCTTGAGTTCGAGTTGGGCAATCCTTCCGGCCCATGCCAAACCACCCACCGAGGAGTAGACTTCACGAGGGAGGGTTGCGAACAATGATCAGCAGAAACAGCTCCGGCAACCTGGCGATCGCCAAGCTGGTGGAGCGCCAAATGCGCAATTGGGAACTGGCCAGAGATCAGCGTCTCCCGGAGAGCAAATCCGTCCAGAAGCAAGTCGAGGATTTCATCTGTATCTCCCGGCAAGTGGGCACCGAGGGTATGGCAGTTGCCCGCGGGTTGGCCGCAGGGTTGGAGTGGCCAATCTTCGATCGTGAGATCCTGGATGCCATGGCTGGTGACGACGAAGTGCGCCGACAGATCTACGAATCGATGGACGAGCGGGACCTGAGTTGGTGGGAGGAGACTCTGAGGGCGCTGATGCAGAGTGAGTTCGTACGCAACGACTACTTCAAGAAGTTATCCAAGACTCTGTTGACATTGGCCCGACAGGGCAATTGCATCTTCGTTGGCCGAGGAGCCGATCTGCTGCTGCCCCCCAAAGTGGGATTCCGCGTGCGGTTGGTGGCTCCGACCCCAAACAGGCTCGCCAGGTTCGCAGAGACCAACGAGTTGACCGAGAACGAAGCCAGACAGACGATGCAACGGGTAGAAGCCGACCGGAGACGGTTCTTCCACCACCACTTCGGAATCGACACCGATGATCCGGGACGCCATGACATGACCATCAACCTGGCTCGTTTCAGTTGTGAGCAGGCGACCACCCTGATTCTCGAGGCTCGTTCGATTCACCATCCAGTTCGTTGATGACTTCGGCGCCCGTTCTGGCCAATCTCACACCGGCCGCGACCGTCCTCAGTCCCGACCGAGGCCGCGTGGTGACCTTCGACCGCGAGGGACGCCTGCTCTACTACTTTTGTCGTGGGTACACCTACAAGCGCAGCCTTGGGAGTGAAGTGCATCTGCGTTTCCGGCGGCAAACTCGCCAGCGGCGGCAGCTGCAGACTGCAGAAGCGATCGAGATCTTTTCCGAGGCGCTGACTCTCGCTCGGCAGATCGCACCCAAGGTGGACACTGAGGTCAGGAATCGATTGCAGAAGGAGATTCTGCCTTGGACCCCAGAAAGACTACTGGCCGAGGCCGATCGGTTTGGCCACGCCTACAGACCGATATCGATTCTGCCACCCGATCAATATCTGGCAGTCGTTCTGCAGGCCACCGAGGGTTGTACCTGGAACGGTTGTACCTTCTGTAACTTCTATATGGACCGGACATTTCGCCGGTGTTCGGAGGCTGAGTTCCTGGATCATGCCCAAGCCGTCAAGAAGCTCCTGGGAAGGGGTCTTCGCCTTCGACGTGGGATCTTTCTGGCCGACGGGAACGCCTTGGCCATGTCGAATCGGCGCTTGGATCCCCTTCTGGATATTGCCATCGAGAGCTTTCCAGACCGAGACATCTTTGGATTCGTCGATCTCTACAGCGGTGACCGTCGGACCGTGGAGGAGTGGGCACACCTGGCCACAAGGGGTCTCAAACGGGTCTACGTGGGTATGGAGACGGGTCTCGACGAGTTGCTCGAGTTCGTCGACAAACCCGGATCGGCGGCCGAGTTGAAGCGGTTCGTGGGGACCTTGAAAGAGGCCGGGGTCCAGGTCAGCTTGATCGTGATGGTCGGTCTAGGGGGGCGTGAATACCGGGATCGCCACCGGCAGGCCAGTCAGGAGCTCCTACTGAATTTGCCTTTGGACCGCAATGATCTTGTCTATCTGTCGCCGTTCGTGGAACATCGGACAGGAAGGTACCAGCGACGCCGTGTCGAGGCTGGGCTTACTCCGATGACCGAGACGGAGGTGGATTCCGAGCTCGACCGCCTCGCCGCACGGCTTCGGCAGGGAGAATCGAGGGTCGGCCGATACGATATCCGCGAGTTCATCTACTAGAACTGGCGAGGGCCTGGCTGGCTGGACTTTTGAGAGCGGATATCAGACGCTAAGTCGAGGGAGAGTGAGCAAGAGATGACAGAAGAACGCCGGCCACCGCCGGAGATGGATCCTGCGCAATATGTCGAGAAGATCAGTCTGGTCACCGGCGAGCTTCTGAATCAAGAAATCCTCCCGCACCAGCTCCTTGTCGGCAGCCACCGGGACTATCACATCGTCGATGTCCATGCTCGTCGCATGATGAGTCGGGTGGTGAGAGAGACCGGATCGGAAGAGGAGGCCAGGCGCCGCATGAAGGAGAGGCGCAGACTGGGCCAGCGGGCCTCGGAGGTCGTGGCACGGGCCATCGGGGAAGAGGATGTAACCAAAGTATCCAAGTCTTTGTTCGGACTGAAAGAGAAGGAGTACTTCTTCCGCTACAAGCGGCTGCCCTTCGACCGTCAGGAGGTGCGTTCCAAGCTCGAGGAGATGAAAAGGGAGGTGGCGGCGCGTCTGGAAGCGACTCGCAAGGAGGACCAGCTGCAGCTCCAGGTACTCTTGACTGGAGGCACCGGATTCGTAGGCAAGGAGGCCATCTGGCAGGCAGCGCACGATCCGGAGATTGCCGAAATGGTAGTCGTCATCCGTCCCAAGACGATCAAGGACCGGCGGACCGGCGAGGTGCTCGAGACCCTGTCAGCGGCCGAGCGGGGTCGAGATCTGTTGCGACAGGTCTGGCTCGATGCGCCGGCGCATCACAGGAAGTTCCGGTTCGTCGAAGGAGACGTGGAGCAACCGAATCTCGGCATACCGGAGGCCGATTTGGAACTCATCAGCAAGACGGTGACCCACGTCGTCCATTGTGCTGCCAGCGTCGCCTTCGATGACCCTTATGAGAAGTCCTTTCGCGCCAACGTCACCGGCACGCTCAACGCTCTGAAGTTCTCGCTGGCCTTGCAGAGGGTTCAGAATAGCCCGTTCATTGCCCACCTTGGAATCGAGACTTCGTACATTCATGGGCGCCAGGTCAAAAAGGTCGCCCGCGAAGACGAGGTGGTCTTCCCCCGCAATTTCTACAACAACTACTACGAGCTGACCAAGGCCATGGCTTCGATCGAGACCGAGCGCTTCATGTTGGACAAGGGCCTGCGGGCGATCCAGCTCTGTCCTGCCATCGTCATCGGAGATTCGAAAGCAGGCAACAATCGTGGCGACACCAAAGTCGTAAACGCACCGGTCAACCTGTTCGGACGAGCGCAACAAACCCTCGACTCGATCACCGGGTCCTGGATCGAGCGTTCCAAGGCCTCGATCCTGGCACGTATGGCGTGTGTCTTTCCTGCCGACCCGTCGGCTGAGATGAACCTGATCCCGGTCGATCGCGTCGTCGCCGGGATCATCGCAGGATTGCGCAAGCCCGAAGCCGTCGGGAAGCGGATCCACCTGGCCACGGACAACCGCATCACTCCCGGTCAGATGCTCAACATCGTCAACGAAGAACTGGGTGCCAAGGTGCGGCTGGCGGAGCCGACCCTGCATCGCACGATCACACTACCTGCGATTTCGAGAGTCTTGCGCTCGGTCAAGCAGGAGAAGATCGCTAGTATTCTGGGTAAGCTGGCGACGATTTTTGGCGGCTATAGCGAATGGGGTCAGCCCATTCATGAGGTCGGCAACGACGTCCATCTACTCGGCTTGCCCCTGCCTCGGCCCAACACGAAGTACGTGTTTCGCATGCTTTGCCGGCACAACCGATACGTCCAGGACTTCGGCAAGGTGAAGGATCTGGATGAGATCTCCCGCCGGGAGAGGGAGTGGCTCGACTTTGTCGAGGATCTGGAGGCTGTCAAAGGTGAGCCGGCAGGATCGTTGCCCGCCCAGGAGTTTCAGAACGCGCTCCACCAGACCTTCGACCTCGACAGTTTCGCACGCCGGTAGGATCACGACGCTGCGGTGCGTTCAACGCCGGGTGTGGAAGGTGGCGAGCCGCCGAGGGCCTGCCTGACCATGGCAGTGAGGCCGGCGGGTGTGAAGGGCTTCTGCAGAAGGTTGCTCGACAATTCGATGTCGGTATGCCGATTGAGCAGCTCTTCGTTGTGGCCGGACATATACAACACTTTCAGCTTGGGTCGGATCTGGACCGCTTCCCTGGCGAGTCGGGTGCCGCTCATCCCCGGCATGATGACATCGGTGAGCAGCAGATCGACCCTGTGCCCGTCGTCGCGTAGGACGTCGAGGGCGACACCACCCCGGTCGGCTTCCAGAACCTGGTAGCCGCACTGCTGCAAAATGCGTCGGGTCAGCGTGCGGACGCTGTCCTCGTCTTCGACGATCAGAATGGTCTCGGAGATCGATGCCTGATTGTCCAGTTGCTGACTCTCCAGGCCGGTCGTGCGATCGACCTCCGCCAAGGGCAGAAAGATCTCGAATCGACATCCCTGGTGAGGTTGGCTGTTCACCCAGATGTAGCCTCCGCTTTGCTTGACGATGCCATAGACCGTCGACAGGCCCAGACCGGTGCCTTTGCCGACCTCTTTCGTGGTGAAGAATGGCTCGAAGATCCTGGCCTGGTCGGCGTCGTCGATGCCCTTGCCACTGTCGGTTACCGCCAACTGGACGTAGGGACCGCCTTCGACATTGAAATCGCCCCTGGTCTGGTTCGAGTCGAGATGGCAGTTGGCGGTCTCGATCACCAGTCGACCACCGTCCGGCATGGCATCGCGGGCGTTGACAGAAAGATTGACCAGGGCGAGCTCGATCTGACTGGGGTCGACCTTGACTCGTGCCAGGGCCGGATCGAGATCGAGGCTGATCTCGATGTTCTCACCCACCAGGCCGCGGAGCATACCGGCCATCTCATTGACCACTGAATTCAAGCTCAGCACTTCGGGCAGCATCATCTGCTTGCGACTGAATGCCAGGAGTTGGCGGGTGAGGACCGCTGCTCGATCGGCTGCCTTGCTGATCTCGTCCCCTGGCGCCCTTCTGAGGTCATCGCTTGGCAGGTCCTTGAGCATCAGACCGACGTTGCCGATGATGACTGTCAACAGGTTGTTGAAGTCGTGCGCCACCCCTCCGGCCAACTGACCAACCGCTTCCAGGCGCTGCGCCCGACGCAGCCTCTCTTCGCTGGCATCCAGGGCTCGCTGAGCTTGCCGCCAGGAGGAGATATCCCGGGCGACACCCAGGACGCCTTTTGGGCGGCCCATGGCATCCCGGAGAAAGCTCATCTTGGCTTCGCACCAGACCGTCGAACCGTCCTTGCGAACCAACTTGAGATCGAGAGTCCGCGACCGGGAAGGCTCCAGATCAGGCTGGTACTCGAGCCGTAGCTCCTCGAGGAGGATCTCCCGAGCGAGGGCGAAGGACTCTGGCGCCAGGATCTCCCGCAGCTCCATCATTTGCATCTCATCCTCCGCGTAGCCGATCAGTGGTCGGATCGATGGGCTGATATAGGTGATTTTCTGGTTCAGATCCATGGTCCAGATAACGTCAGAGATCGTTTCGGTGAGGAGGCGATAGCGCTCGGCATGAACACGGAGCTGGTTCTCGAGAGTTTGGCGATCACTGGTATCCACCGCATTGACCACCACGAGATCGACCCCCTTGTCACCCTCGATCGGAGAGATCCTGCCTTCGACTGAGAGGTTGTTGCCAGCCGATCTGTCCAGGGAGACTTCGAAGCCATGGGAGCGACCCGTGGCAACCGCTTGGGCGAGGCAGTCACCGATCCCCTGTTGCCAGGTATCGGGTACACACTGCAGCAGAGATTGGCCCAGCACAGTCCCGACCTTCATACCTGGGAAAGGTCGGTTGGCGTACAGAATGATGCCCTCTCGATCGAGGACCAGAATGCTGCTGGGTGAGTTCTCTACCGCCATTCGCTGCAGAGTCAGAGGGTCCGAATGCCGTGAATCGAGGACGGCTGACGTCTCTAGGGGGTCGATATCGCTCGGTCCATTCATGGTTCCTGCTCGCCAGGCCCTTGGCGGGCCGTACACTCCCCATGGGTGTACCATGGTCCGCCGTTCCTCGCAGTGAACTCGTTGACACCAGAGGAAGGCGTGGTCTAGAGGATGGACTGGCCGAGAAGCGAGGCGACGATTCTCAATCCTGGTCTCGACTCGATCTCCTGGGCGCGGACTGTGCGGAAGGTATAAGCATCCTGGAGTGTAAAGTGCGAGGTACCATGAGCGATTCAATTCAGATACCGGCCTTGGCGGAGATCCGCGAAGCCCGGGAACGGTTGGGTGATCGCATCCGCTGGACTCCTGTCTGGGAATGGCAGGGTCGACAGATCGAGGACGCAGTCGGGCAAGAGACGCGGCTGATCCTCAAGTTGGAGCTGTTTCAGTTTGCCGGCTCCTTCAAGCCCAGGGCCGCCTTGTTGAACATGCTGTCTCTGACCCCGGAGGATCTCGCCCGAGGTGTCACCGCGGTCAGTGCTGGGAATCACGCCATGGCAGTCGGGTTCGCAAGCCGATCCCTGGATACGTCTGCCAAGGTGGTCATGCCGGAGTCGGCCAACGCCGCTCGCGTGGCGGCGTGCCGAGCCCTGGGTGCTGAAGTGGTGCTGGTGAAGGACGTGCACCAAGCCTTCACCGAGGTCAAGAGGATCGAGCAACAAGAGGGCAGAGCTTTTATTCACCCCTTCGAGGGTTTTGTCACCGCCCTCGGCACGGCTACCGTCGGTTTGGAGCTCCACTCTGACGTTGGCGATCTAGATGCTGTCATTGTGCCGATCGGTGGTGGAGGACTTTGTGCCGGAGTGGCCACGGCCACCAAGTTGATGCGCCCGGAGTGTCGGGTGTTCGGAGTCGAGCCCCGAGGGGCAGACACGATGCACCGCAGCTTTGCCGCCGGCCGACCCCAGGCCATCGAAGAGGTGCGAACCATTGCCGACAGCCTGGGTGCACCCCATACCGAACCCTACAGTTTTGGACTCTGCCAAATTCATGTCGATGAATTGGTGATGATCGACGACGACGATATGCGTCGGGCCATGCGACTTTTCTACGAGGGCATGAAGATGGTTGTGGAGCCGGCAGGGGCGGCAGCGACTGCTGCCCTCTGTGGCCCGCTAAAGGCCAAGCTCGCAGGTCAGAAGGTCGGAGTAATCGTCTGCGGCAGCAATATCGATCCCATGACCTTCTATGAGTCGATCACCTGGCAGCGGGAGTAGGCCGTTCTAACTCTTGCGCATCCAGATTTCGGTGCCGCCTTTCTCGAAGCGGACTTCATCCATGAGCTGATTGATCAGATAGATACCGCGGCCGTGGCTGGCGAACAGATTCTCGCCGACCAGTGGACTGGGGATCTCCGCGGGATCGAATCCCGAACCCGGGTCTCTCACCATGATGATCATGCCCCGATCTTCGTCGCATCCGACCGTCACCTGGACCGATCTTCCCGGGTCCTCCTCGCAACCGTGCACCACGGCATTGGCAATCGCCTCTTGCACCGCCAATTCGATCTCGTGTTCCTTGCCCTCAGCACAGCCCATGTCCCGGACGATGGTCATGATGCGCTCGACGACAGGGGTCACTGCATGCTTGTCGCCCGGTATGGTCATGTTGAGGCGCAGAATCAGCGCCTCGGCGTCGAACTCACATTTGCTGGTCGCTTTACTTGGCACAAAGCCCTCCAGACCAGAGGCTCTTTTTCACGTCAGATGGTGATTCCATTATGCCAGAAAGCGTGGACAGCGGTCGGACATTGACCTACAGTGTCGCTACCGGTCGAAGTTTGGAAGGATCCGATGGATCCGAGGGAGGTGGAAGGATGGGAAACCTGGACGCAAGGCGCAGGAAGATGGGGACCGTTTTTGCGACAGCCGTGACGACGGCTCTGGTCGTCTGTGGAGGAGCCTGGGCGCAAGTCGGACCAGGGGGACTGAGCGCCCTGGTAGGCGGCACTCTGATCGATGGCTTTGGCAGCCACACCATCCGCAACAGCGTAGTACTGATCGAAGGAGATCGGATCAAGGCCGTGGGCCAGGTCGGGCGACTCGCAGTTCCGGAAGAAGCCACGGTCATCTCGACGGAAGGCATGACGGTCCTACCTGGCCTGTGGGACATGCATGTCCATTTGATGATCACCGGTCACAGCGACTATGACTATTGGGACAAGACCTATCCACCCCTGTTCGGATCGGTGATCATGCCGGCTTCGGCAGAACAGTTGCTCATGGCAGGAGTGACCAGCGCCAGGGATCTCGGGGCGCCGCTCGAGGAGAGCATCGCGGTGAGGGACGCCATCAATCGGGGAGAGATCCCCGGACCGACGATGTACGTGTCGGGTCCTTTCATCCAGAAACAACCGTATCCGGGCACCGAGGCCTTCCGATGGGGTGTGGAGGGACCGGCTGACGCCCGGGCCAAGGTGACTCGCCTGGCTGAGGCCGGGGTCGATGTCATCAAGCTGATCGACCAGGATCAGATGACCATGGAGGAGCTGATCGCCGTCGTGGAGGCGGCCCACCGTCACGATTTGACCGTGGTTGCCCACGCGCACAGGCCGGAGGAGATCCGTCGTGGTCTGATCGCTGGTGTGGACTGTTTCGAGCACACCGGCTTGGCCACGGCTCCGGAGTACCCGTCGGATGTGATGACGATGCTCCAGGAGAGAACGGCGCAGATGAATCTGGGCCCGTTGTTCTGGACACCGACCGTGGAGGGTCTCTTCAACTACGAGTATGTGCGGGACAACCCTGAGATGCTCGACGACCCCTCCTGGCATCTGGGACTCTCCGACGAGATCATCGCCGATATCCAAGCCTCTATCGAGCACCCCGGCCGGCTGCCCTACTTCCAAATCACCCCCGATAGACGCCCGACGCTGCAGAAAAAGTTCAAGCAGCTCCAGGATTCGGGAGTCAAGCTGTTGATTGGCACAGACAGCGGCATCCCGATGAAATTCCACAGCCAGTCGACTTGGAACGAGTTGGATATCTGGGTTCGGGAGATGGGCGTCGAGCCGATGGAGGCGATCCGCTCGGCCACCTACTGGCCGGCTGTGCTCATGGGTGTCAGCGATGAGGTGGGGACCATTACCGCCGGCAAGAAGGCCGACATCATCGCAGTGCGAGGTGACGTCCTGAGGTACATCAATCTACTCCAGGATGTGGATATCGTCATCAAGCACGGCGTGCGCTACAAGTAGAAGTCTCTAGTCGAGGAATTTTTCCCTCCGCCAAAGCGTCATACCTAAGGGGAGGGACCCGTCACGGGAGAATCACGGCAGCTGCACAGCCGCGAGGCACGACGGAAGAGGAGCGTCCGGTTCGACGAGACGGAGGCAAAGGCGTCGAACCGTCAGACGCTGCTTACCGATCCGGAAAAGATCGCATCCGCTGATGAGGCGCCGCGAGAGGCGAAGGCCGTTGAGGGACCTACCGATGCCATCCGGATCTACCTGCGCGAGATGAGTCAGGTTGCTCTCCTGGATCGTGAGGGCGAGGTGGAGATTGCCCGGAATCTCGAGCGTGGCGAACGGCTGATCTACGGCGCACTGGCATCCAATCTGAGGTTGCTGGAGCAGGTTCTGAGAGTGGAGGGCAGACTGGGGAGGAGCCCATGCACTTTGGAGGTTCTGCTAGCGGAGCCCGAGCTAGGTGGGCTGGATCGATCACAGGACCGCCTATTGCGGCAGGAGCTCGCACGTTTCAGGCGTCTTGCGGGCTACGAGGAAGAGATCGATCTCCGGCGATCGCGGAAAGAGGGTCGTTTTCGAGAGGACTCCGAAGTGGAGTTTCTCGACAGAGATATCGATCGCTGGATCTCCAAGGCGGCCGTCGCCATTCGGTCGATCGATTTCTCGCAACATCGTCTGCAGACCCTCTCGGATGTCCTGTCAGGTCTGCAAAGGCAGTTCGCTGGGACCGGCTCGGCCATCCGCCGGGCAAGACGGGCGATGGCGTATGAGGCCACCACCGAGCTCAGGGCGTTACAGCAGCGTCGGATAGCCCGGTTCAGACGACAGAATCGGCACCTGGAGAAGCGATTCAGCGCGACCGAGAAAGAAGTCGACCGAGTCGTCAGGACTCTGCACCAGGGCGAGCATCTGGTTGAGAAGGCCCGCGAGGACCTCATTGTTGCCAATCTCCGCCTGGTCGTCTCGGTGGCCAAGAAATACACCGGCCGGGGTTTGAGCTTCCTCGATCTGATTCAGGAGGGAAATATCGGTTTACTGAGGGCGGTCGCCAAATTCGAATACCGTCGGGGCTACAAGTTCTCGACTTATGCCCACTGGTGGATTCGACAGGCGATCACGAGAGCGCTGGCTGACCAGGCCCGGACCATTCGGATTCCGGTCCACATGATCGAGACCTTGAATCAGATCACCTACGCCGGTCGATCGTTGATTCACGATCTGGGGCGGGAACCGACCACTGAAGAGCTCGCCGAGCATCTCGGGCTCTCCGTGGACAGGGTCCGGATGCTGAGGAAGATGGCCCGGCAGCCGCTCTCCCTGGAGGCTCCCATCGGTGACAGCGAAGAGACCCAGTTCGGAGATCTCATCGAGGACCGAAGTATCACCTCGCCCTTCGATGATCTGATCTCGACCCGGATGCGGGAACAGACCGTTGAGGTCCTCGGATCCCTGACCCCCAGGGAGGAAAAGGTCCTGCGGATGCGTTTTGGAGTCGGTGACGATTTGACCTATACCCTGGCTGAGGCGGGGCGCTTGTTCAATATCACCCGCGAGCGGATCCGTCAGATAGAGTCCCACGCCCTGCACAAGCTTCAGCGCGACCACCGATCGGCCAAGCTACGCAACTTCGTCACGACACCTACCAAGGTCTGAACGCCTCTGAAGAGCTCTGTGCTGATAGAGCTCCCCGTCGGTGAAACCGTTGTTTCGGTAGTAAGCCCGGGTACCGATGGCGGAAATCACCGCCAGGTCGGGGTAACCCTCCGCGGCCGCCCGGCGAGCGGCCTCTTCGATCAGCTTCCGGCCGAGACCCAGGTGCTGAGAGCGGACTCCCTGTCGCTGACCGATGCTGGCGAGAAGTCCGTAAACGTGAACCTCTCGTATCATGGCGCTCTCGTGGATCTCTGGTATCGGGACAGATTCCAGCGGCAACGACAGTCGCAGAAAGGCGGCGATCCGATTCGTCGGCGTTACGTACTGCAGAAATACTTCCCGCCCGAGAGAGCTCCGGTAGGACTGCTGCTTGAGCTCCAATTCCTCCGGGTCCACTCGTCGGTGTCTGATCTCACGGCTCCGAATGTCTCTCCCACGGACACCTCGGGCTGACAGCTCATCCTCGGCCACTTCGCGCAGGTTGGTGACCCTGCTGCCGTCGACGATATCGGTGCCGGGAATATCACGAACGACCCTGGTCAGTCGGCAATACTCGGGAGTGAGTAGCATGCACTCCGTGACCACTTGTAGGAGCTCGGTCTGCGAGTACGGTCGCCACTCGCCAGATTCGTAGTACCTCATGAGCTCGGCTGATTCGATCAAGCTGCAGGGATAGATCTTGAGCTCATCGGGCCGGAAGTCGGGGTCGGCAAAGATGCGTTCGAAGTCCTCGATATCCCCTGTGGGTGTCGAACCGTACAGATTGGGCATCCAATGGGCATGGGTCTTGAAGCCCGCCTGCCGTAGGAGATGCATGGCCCGGCGGGTTGTAGCCACATCGTGTCCACGATGATTGAGCTCCAGCACCCGGTCCGAGAGGCTCTGGTAGCCGATCTGGATCTTGGTGGCCCCCAGTCGCCGCATGCGCACCACTTCTTCCAGGGTGAGATGATCGGGGCGCGTCTCCAGCACCAGACCCACGCAGCGCGTTTCGGCGTGTTCATTGGCCTGCTGTTCGGCGATCAGATCCTCCCAGCTGGCGGTGTCCATGTCGGATTCGGAGGCGTTCTCGTGGCGCAGAAAATCAGTTACCACCTGGTTGTAGGTCTTATGGATTTGGCGACCGTCGACTGTAGAAGACAAGTTTCTGTAGTCGACCGCTGGCGACGCGGGCTTCCACGAACCTGCCATTGCCTCTTCTCCAGCGCTGTTCAAGGCCTCGAAACATCGCTTGGCGAACCAGATCTGGTAGGGCTCTGGATAAGAGGACCAGGTACCGCCGAGGATGATGAGCTCGACTTTGTCGGTCTGATGACCGATGTTGTAGTAGGCCCGGAGCCGTGAAAAGCTCTGGTCGAATGGGTCGAACTGATGCTGGGCAGCTCTCTGCGCACCAGGCTCACTGGATAGGTAGCTCTTCGGCATGCGGACATCGCTGGGGCAGAAGATGCAGCGGCCGGGGCAGGGGAATGGTTTGGTGAGGACCGTCACTGGCGCCACGCCACTCTGGGTCCGGACCGGTTTCATCCGCAGCCTCTCGAGGAAGGGGCGCTCCTCGAGATTCCATGCGAGCTTCCGATTGAGGTACCGGAATCCGCGAATGATGTCACTCTTGGAGAAGAAGCCGCCGCCGTCTTTAGGGTGCCGACGGAGAATACTCTCGTAGCTGGCCTGATCGAATGTCTCCATATCCAGGAGCTCCTGGATGATCGACTCCAGCTGGTCCTCGTAGTCCTCCGGCGAGAATTGAAAGACAGAACTTGTCATTGTCCTTGCAACCGATGAACGACTCCACAGCTGCGGCCCTGAACAGGATCAATCGCCGCTTCTACTCCAGACACTCCGGTCCCTTTAGTGCGACCCGTTCTCGGCCGTGGCCCGGCTGGGAGAGGGCCCTGGTGCCCTTCATGGATCGATGGCCACCGACACCTGATGGCGAGACCGTGCCGTCTATTCTAGACGTCGGCTGTGGGAACGGGCGGTTTCTCAGGTATCTGAGCTCGGCATACGCCGGCCGGCTGCACTATCTGGGAGTCGACGATAGTGAAGAGTTGTTGGCGCAGGCGCGTCGCCTGCTGGTCGATCTTCCCCTCACCGCACTGGCAGTCAGGAATTGGGATCTGGTTTCCACGTCCGTCGGTAGGGAGTTGATGGGGCAGCAATTTCACATGATTGTGGCCTTCGGAATCCTGCATCACCTTCCCGGTCTCGAGCGGCGGCGATTGATGTTGACAAGGCTGGTAGACCATCTGTTGCCGGGCGGCTTTCTCGTGCTGTCGTTCTGGCAGTTTGGGCGCCACTCACGATTTCAGCGCCGGGCTCTGGACTGGGCCGACCACAACAGGGCGAGTGGGGACTCCATCGACGCCAGCCAACTCGAGCGCGGTGACTTCCTCCTGGCGTGGGGTGATGGCCTGGCGGAGGGGTTCAGTGCGGAGGACGAGCTGGGTCCGCGGCGCTACTGTCACTATGCCGATCCCGCAGAGGCCAGCGATCTAGTGAGCACGCTGGATCTCTCTCTGGTGGATCGATTCGAAGCCGACGGCCGTAGCGGGGATCTCAATCTCTATTTTGTGCTCCAGAACCCTGACTAGCCCGATATTCTGGGAGAGTGTCGAGTTTCACGAGGACTTTTCTGTGACAGGGTTATAATCGGCATCGAGGTCCGATTCTGACTGCTATGGCAATTGGCATGACTTCCGTCCAAATCCTGTTTGCATTCGTCTTTGTGGCGGTGGCGGTGGCGTTGAGCGGTCTCTTGGCCGTCTACTACAGCCGCGCGAAGAGACTGCTGCGATTGATGCGCAATCAGGCTGATGAGGTTCGGGATCTTCTGAAGAAGATCACCCGTATCGAGGACTCGCAGGAGTTCGT
>Ga0255052_10001114_pt1 | contig 20572 bp, 19 predicted proteins | sample JV7_2_21_MG_FD_188632 | JGI IMG/M metagenome (GOLD analysis project Ga0255052, IMG submission 188632) | Seawater microbial communities from Jervis Inlet, British Columbia, Canada - JV7_2_21 | ecosystem: Environmental > Aquatic > Marine > Inlet | place: Canada: British Columbia | collected... | reverse complement strand
TCTGGTCAGCGAACTCGTCGATCTTGCGCGGACAGGACGGCCGCTATATTCGCTGCAGGTAGAGGTTGGCTATGCCCCGTTGTTTGCTGCCCGCAAACTGGGACTCGACGAGGCGTGGCTGTCAAAGCTCGAAAATTATAACTCGCAGGGCCGGCGGGTACTAAGCGTAGGGCGCCTCGTGGCCGGGTCGCCAGCCGCGGCCCAGCTCCGAAACGGCGATATGATACTAGCGATCGACGGCCAGCTGGTTACCACCTTTCGTGAGCTCGAGCGCGCGGTGCAGAAGCCGGCTGTCGTCGTTACGGCCTGGCGGGACGGCGCCGCACACGAGCTCGAAATCGAGACCGTTGCACTGGACGGGCTGGGAATACAAAGGGCAATATCCTGGGCTGGCGCACTGCTACAGGATCCGCACCGGGCGATGGCCGCACAACGGGGTATTGATCCGTACGGCGTGTATATCGCGTTCTTCAGTTACGGATCCCCCGCAACGCGATATGGATTGTGGGCCGGACGGCGGATAGTTGAAGTGGACGACCAGGCGACGCCGGACCTGCAGACCTTCGTTGATGTTGTCAGAGGTAAGCAGGATAAATCGTCAGTGCGCCTGAAGACCATCACATGGAATGGTGCGGCAGAAGTCATAACACTGAAGCTCGACAACCAATACTGGCCAGCCTATGAAATCAGACGCACGGAAGATGGCTGGCAGCGCATTGACATCGGGTAGGGCTTGTCTCCGTCGCTGCCACCCCGCGATATACCTTCGTTCAGGAGCGTCGGCGCTGCTGATTTCAGCGATCCTGCTGGCCGTTTCCGGAATTAGCCTGGCACAGGCACTCTATAAATATCGTGGCCCGGACGGCGAGTGGATATACACCGACAGGGCCCCGGAGACGGAGGCAGGCGCTTAAGTGCGTGAGTTGCCCAGCGGGCTCAAGAGTCCGGAAGTAACGTTGGCATACCGTCTGGTCGGCAGACAAATTCAGATTCATGCAACAAATGAGTTTCATGCGCCGGTTGAACTCATGCTCGCACTTGATGTACTTGAAAATGTCGAACGACCGCCGACCGATCACCCAATGAACTGGCTCTTGGCGCCCCGCAGCCAAACTGAGCTGCTGCAGCTGGATGCCGTTGGCGAGGTCGGTGTGCCCAATATCAGTTATCGCTTCTTGTATCTGCATGGGGATCCGAACGCCGTACACAGGATAGACCGTCCGTATCGTGCGCCGTTTGCGATAGCAAACAAATTCATGGTCTCGCAGGCGCCTCCCATTCGGGTCACACACAATACCGCTGACAGTTTTTACGCCGTCGATTTTGCAATGCCGGTCGGTACCGACGTCTATGCGGCTCGTGGCGGCACAGTTATCGAAGTGGCCAGCACGAATTTTCGCGCCGGATCCAATCCGGGGGAGAAGGGGGCATCGGCAAACCTGGTCCGCATATTGCACGATGATGGGACGATTGGCGTCTATGCTCATCTGAACTGGAACACCATTCGCGTGAAGCCCGGCGATAAAGTGAAGCGCGGTGAATATATCGCCGATTCCGGAAATACTGGTTTTTCAACCGGTCCGCATTTGCATTTTGTCGTTCTGCGCAATGTTGGAGGGCACCTGGAATCTTTGCCAGTCGTATTCGAGGGCCCTAATGAGGATAAAGTGACGCCGATATTCGGAGAACAACTCGCCGCCTACTAGCCCCGGACCGGTAACAAAAACAATCGGGCGGTACACTGCAAATTTCCTTATAATTATTTTTGCATTGTGTACGCGAGCGACAATCAGACAGGAATTTGTGCGAAGGACATAAAATGGTTCACGGGACGCACAACGCGATCGCAGACGAACGCAATGACAATATCCTGATTTACGTCAATGGCGATCTTGTACGCCGCAACGAGGCCAGTATCTCCGTCTTCGACAGCGGCTATCTGATCGGCGACGGCATTTGGGAAGCCTTGCGCCTTCACGAAGGCGTTCTCGTTTTTCTCGATGAGCACCTGGACCGACTCTGGCAGGCGGCCGCGGCGGTTGCCATAGACTTAGGCATGAGCCGCGAAGACCTCACCGCCGAGCTATGGCGTACGCTCGATGCGAACAAAATGCACGACAATGTGCATGTGCGCTTCATGTTAACGCGAGGCATCAAGAAAACGCCGTCGCAGGACCCGCGCCTGGTGGTTAGCGGTCCCAACCTGGTCATCATCGCCGAGCACAAGCTGGCCAGCCCGGAAAGCAAGGAAAATGGCGTTACCCTGTTTACCAGCACAGTTCGTCGCGGATCGCCCGATTATCTCGACCCGCGATTGAACTGTCACAGCAAATTACATGAGGTGCTGGCACTCTTGCAGGCAATCGAGGCGGGCGCCGACGAGGCGTTGATGCTGGATATTCACGGCTTCGTCTCAACGTGCAACGCGACCAATTTCTTCATGGTTAAAGGTAGCGAAGTCTGGACATCCACGGGTCAGTACTGCATGAACGGCATCACTCGTGCCAAAGTCATTGAAGTATGCAAGAACAACGAAATTCCCTGCCTGCAAAAGAACTTTTCTCTCTTTGACGTGTACGGCGCGGATGAGGCATTCGTCACAGGCACGTTCGGCGGGCTCACTCCCGTCACGGCGGTCGATGGGCGCACAATCGGCGAAGGCGTCTTCGGTCCGATGACGCGCCGACTGGAAGCGCTGTACCAGGATGAAATTAAAACCGCGGTTCTCGCCGCGCGAAAAGCATCATAGGAAGACCGGTGGCAGAAAAACCGATTCGTCTTTGTGTTTGGAGCGGGCCGAGAAATATCTCAACGGCCTTGATGTATTCTTTCGCCCAGCGTGATGATACGACGGTTTATGATGAACCGCTTTACGCACATTACCTCGTCAACTCCAGTGCGAAGGACTACCATCCTGGCGCCGACGACATCATCGCTGCAATGGAGAATGACGGCGAAAAAGTCGTTGCCGACATCATCCTGGGAGCACAGCCGACGCCGGTAGCGTTCTTCAAACAGATGACTCACCACCTGGTCAAACTGGAACGCGCATTCTTGAAGCAAACCGTGAATGTGATGCTGATCCGGCATCCCCGCGACATGTTGCTCTCTTATGCCGAGCAGGTCAGTCAACCGACAATGAGAGATGTCGGCTACAAAATGCATCTGGATCTTGTCGAATATCTGCATTCGCTGGGGCAGGAGCCACCGGTGCTGGATTCCGAGGCGACTCTTATGAATCCCGGTGGCGTGCTCAGGAAGCTATGTGGCCGCATCGGCATTCCATTCGATGAGGCCATGCTGTCCTGGCCCGCCGGCGCTCGGCCCGAAGACGGGATCTGGGCCCAATACTGGTACACCAGCGTGCATCGTTCAACAGGCTTTCAACCATACAAGCCGAAAACGGAGCCGTTTCCGGAACAGCTTGAGCCGCTCCTCGAGGAATGCATGCCGTATTATGAAGCCCTTGTAAAGAAGGCGATCACCGCGGATTAGAGGACTGATGATGACGACTGCTTTTTTGAATGGTGACTACATGGCCCTCGACGAGGCAAGAATATCGCCGATGGATCGTGGTTTCCTGTTCGGGGATGGAATATACGAAGTAATTCCGGTGCATGACGGCAGGCCGATCGGGTTCAGTCTGCACATAGATCGCATGAAAAAAGGCTTGAGCGCCGTCGAGATCAATCTGGACTGGACCCACGATCAGTGGCGCGACATTTGCGACAAGCTCGTCGATAAAAACGGTGCGGGCAATCTGGCGGTGTATCTTCAGGTTAGTCGCGGTGCGGACACAAAACGTCATCATGCCTACCCCAAAGGGATAACACCGACAGTTTTCGGTTATGCGTCAGAAATTACAGCATCGCTGGAAAGTGAGCAGACGGCGGTAATGCCTCTGAAAATCTCCAGTACTGAAGACAAGCGGTGGCGTCGCTGCGATATCAAGTCTACCGCGCTTTTGGGCAACATCATTCATTTCCAGAAAGGTCAGGCCGAGGGCAACGATGAAACCCTGTTGTTCAATGCGGCCGGCGAGCTAACCGAAGGCAGCGCGACTAACGTCTTTGTCGTCAAAGAGGGCGTCATAGCGACGCCGCCACTGGATCATCAGGTCTTGCCCGGCATCACGCGTCTGATGTTGCTGGATATGCTTCGAAAAGATGGCTCCGTGCCGGTCGAGGAGCGTGTTGTAACAATGGAGGAAGCGCGTCAAGCTGACGAGATCTGGTTAACGAGTTCAACCAAGGCAGTGGCTCCCGTCGTACAACTCGACGGAAGTCCCGTGGGCAGTGGCGAGGCGGGCCCGGTGTGGGTGATCGCGCACAGGCTCTTCGCCGACAAAAAATTCGATTACTAGATCTTAGCGGTTCGACCCCTGATGTGTAATCAATCTGTCTCGCTGAGTTCTTCAACGAACGCTGCAAAGCTGTTGATTGGCAGTGAACAATGGCTACCCATGCAGCGATAGGCGATCGTCTGGTCTTCAATCGCGCGTCTCTCGGCTAATGCACCCGGCAGGTCTTCCGCGTCCTCAGTGATCGCAAAAACCAGCCGGCGCGGCGCATATATCGTTGTGGCCGTGACCCGCCAGCGGCGGATTTCCTCTGCCTCGCCCCGAATGACGATGATTTCGGGCGGTGTCAGGTATTCTTCCAGCGCCGTAATCAGGCTCACGTGACCATGCGGATACTCGGCCATGGCCTGCCAGGCGTTTCTCAAAGTGCCTTCGGCGGCTTCGAGGAAACGCGATTCTCCAAGCAGGTAGCCGAGCCGCTGTAATGCAAGCGCTGCGACGCCGTTGCCTGAAGGCATCGCCTCGTCGGCCAATGGTTTGGGCCGGTGCATCAGCGACTCATGATCGTCGGCCGTAAAATAAAAGCCGCCGCTGTCCTTATCGTGAAAGTGATCCAGCATCAGGTCGGCAAGGCGGATTGCCAGATCGAGGTGGTGCTTGTTCCAGCTTGCCTGCAACAGGTAGAGCAGGGCATCCAGCATGAATGCGTGATCATCCAGGTACGCGGGCAATCTTGATTCACCTTCTTTATGGCTAGCCAGGAGGCGGCCGTCACGGATTAGCTCACGGCCGATGAAGTCCGCAGCCAGTGTTGCCGCGCCAATCAGATCGGGCCTCTTGAGAATATTGCCGGCGACAGCCAGGCCACGAATTGCAAGCGCATTCCACGATGTCAGTTGCTTTTCGTCCCTGCCCGGGGCGACACGTTGACTGCGTGATTGCAGCAGGATTTTTCTGGCAGCGTCGATATTTTCCTTAATGCTGCTTTCCTCTCGTCCTGTTTCCTCTGCCATGTTTTTGATCAGCTTGCGCACACTCAGATGCCACTTGCCTTCGAAATTCGCATCCGCGTTCAGGCCAAAATGGGTTGCAAAGAGCGTATAGCTTTCGCTGTCGAGCAATTCCCGGACTTCGTCCGGCGTCCAGATATAATAAAGACCTTCCCCACCTTCGGAGTCTGCGTCGCGCGTCGAATAAAAGCCGCCTTCCGGTGACTGCATGTCGGACAGTATCCAGTCCGCGGTTTCATTGGCGATGCGGCCGAACAATTCGTCTCCTGTGGCGAGGAACGCCTGGGCAAAGAGCGCCAGTAATGGGCCGTTGTCGTATAGCATTTTTTCGAAATGCGGAATCTGCCAGTAGCGATCAACCGAATAACGGCAAAAGCCACCACCGAGCTGATCGTAGATGCCGCCTTCAGCCATCCGCGTAAGCGTCAGTGACACCATGAACAGCGCATCGATGTCGGGCTCGGCTTCAGTCGCGCTCGCGCGCCAGTGGCGCAACAGGCGATCCAGACTTTCGGGATGAGGAAACTTGGGTGCATTGCCCATGCCGCCGAATTCACGGTCAAAATTCTCTGCGATCTTTTCTCTCACGGCCCGCAGGGGTTCTGCGTTCAGCTCATAGTCATCGGCAACGGCCTGCGGCTCGAGCCTTCCCAGGACATCCTGCAGTTGCTGGCCCTGGCTGTGGACCTCGTCCCGGTTTTCGGCAAAGTATGCGGCGACGCGTTGCAGCAGATCCGGGAACGCGGGCATGCCGTAACGCGCTTCTTTCGGAAAGTAAGTGCCGGCGAAAAAAGGCCGCTGATCATCGGGATTGATAAACACGGTCAGCGGCCAGCCGCCGGGTCGCTGTGTCAATAACTGATGTGCCGTCTGATAGATCTTGTCGATGTCAGGGCGTTCCTCGCGATCGACCTTGATATTCACGTAGAGCTTGTTCATCAGCGATGCCGTTCCCTCGTCTTCGAAGGACTCGTGCGCCATCACGTGGCACCAGTGACAGGCCGAGTATCCGACCGACAGGAGTATTGGTTTGCGGGCCTCTCTCGCGAGCTTGAGTGCATCCTCGCTCCACGGATACCAGTCGACTGGATTACTCGCATGTTGCAGAAGATAAGGGCTGGATTCGGTCGACAGCCGGTTTTCGTATTTTGCCGAAGCGCTCATTATATTGTTGTGTATCTCCGGGTTGGCACTATAACCCATTGAGCAATTCCGGCCGATCCGCTGCCCTCGCCATTTGTAGCGGCGGTGTTAGACTAGCGCCGATGCTCACGTACCCCGAAGTCGACCCGGACATTTTCTCCATTGGATTTCTGACGGTTCGCTGGTACGGAATGATGTACGTTGCCGGCTTTGTGCTTGGCTGGATGATGGCGCGAAAGCGAGCGGTGCGGAGCTATTCCCCGATTAAGCCTGCTCAAGTCGACGATCTCGTGTTTTATATGATGCTCGGTGTGATCATCGGTGGCCGGGTCGGCTATTGCCTGGTCTATGGATGGGACGAGATGGCCAGGGACGTCTTATACATTTTCAAAATATGGAAAGGCGGCATGTCATTCCATGGCGGTCTCGTCGGCGTCCTGACTGCAATGTGGCTTTACGGGCGCAGCCTCGGTAAGACGATGTGGCAAATTACCGATTTTGTAGCACCACTATGCCCGCTGGGGCTGGGGCTGGGTCGCGTCGGCAATTTTATCAACAACGAGCTTTGGGGAAAGCCTACCGACGTGCCCTGGGGATTCAAGGTCGGCAACGAGGTGCTGCATCCCTCGCAACTTTATGAGGCATTGCTCGAGGGATTCGTACTGTTTGTGATCCTGTGGTTGTTTTCGGCGAGGCAGAGGCCCTATATGGCGGTCTCAGCAATGTTCTTGCTCTGGTATGGCATATTCCGGTTCTTCATCGAGTTTTATCGTGTGCCGGATGCGCACCTGAGCGAGGATGCCGGCTACCTGGGCTTCGGCTGGATCACCATGGGACAGGTATTAAGTGCGCCAATGATTCTGGCAGGGCTTACAATGCTGATCATTGCCTATCGTAATCGAACGCCGCAGAAAGAGGCTGCCTGAGATGCAACAGTATCTATCCATGATGCGTCATGTACGTGACAACGGCGCGCGTAAAGAAGATCGCACCGGAACCGGGGCCCTCAGTGTGTTCGGCTATCAAATGCGTTTTGACCTGAGCCACGGTTTCCCGGTCATTACGACGAAGAAGTTACATCTTCGCTCTATCATTCACGAACTGCTCTGGTTCCTGAGTGGCGACTCGAACATCCGTTATCTCAAGGAAAACGGCGTGTCGATCTGGGACGATTGGGCGGACGATAACGGTGAACTCGGCCCGGTGTACGGCGTACAGTGGCGCAACTGGCCGGCACCGGACGGCGAAACCATCGATCAGATCAGTCAGGTTGTTGAGGCCTTACGGGAAAATCCCGATTCTCGTCGAATATTGGTCAGCGCCTGGAATGTCTCCGAAGTGTCGAAAATGGCCCTGCCTCCCTGTCACTGCCTGTTTCAGTTTTACGTGGCCGATGGCAAACTTTCCTGCCAGTTGTATCAGCGCAGTGCAGATATTTTCCTCGGCGTGCCATTCAACATCGCGTCCTATGCATTGCTAACACACATGCTTGCTCAGCAGTCGGAGCTAAGCGTCGGTGAATTTATCTGGACCGGCGGGGACTGCCACCTTTATCTCAATCACCTGGAGCAGGCAGGCGAACAACTGCAACGTGAGCCGCTGGCGCTTCCGCGTCTGGCGATCAAACGCCGACCAGACAGCATATTCGACTACCGGTTTGAGGATTTCGAGATCCTGAACTACGAAAGTCATCCACATATTCGTGCCGCCGTCGCCGTCTGATCTGTGAAGATAAGCATCATCGTTGCAGCCGCGACGAATAACGTAATTGGCAGCGACGGCGAGCTTCCGTGGCGGTTGCCCGAAGACCTGAAACGATTCAAGCAGCTGACAATCGGCAAGCCTGTCATCATGGGGCGCCTGACTTACGAATCGATCGGCAAGCCGTTGCCGGACCGAAAAAATATTGTCCTGAGCGCCCGCAAAGGGCTGAATATTGAAGGCTGCGAAGTTGTGGACACGCCGGATGCCGCGATACGGCTGGCAGGTGATGCTGAAGAAGTGATGGTCATTGGTGGTGGTGGCGTCTACTCGCAAATGTTGCCGATGGCTGACCGGATATACATGACGCGCATAAACGGCACGTTCGACGGCGATACATTCTTTCCGGAACTCGACGATAACGAATGGCAGGTCGTTGATCGCATGGATTTTCCTGCGGACGAGTCCCGGCAATTCGGCTTCTCGTTTGTGACGCTGGATCGCATCTGAGTGTCCAGCCCGAATAAATTCCGCAAAAGGATTCGGATTGACTGAGTACGGCAGTTTGCCTCGTTATTTGTTACGGCATACCACCTGCGTGACTTTTGGACGTTTGCCAAGTTGAACGGCTGTGAGCTGACGGCCCCATACGCAACCGGTATCAACGCAGATCAGGTCCGGATTAATAATCAAGCCAAGAGCGGACCAGTGACCGAAAACGATTCGCGTGCCTGTCCAGGCCGGATTCGTGGCTTCGAACCAGGGAGTAAGGCCTTTTCTTGCAACGGCCGGCGATCCTTTGTGTTCGAAATCCAGGCGACCTTTCTTGTCAACCATGCGAATACGCGTCAGGCAGTTCACGATGAAACGCAGCCTCTTGTATCCGCGAAGATCACCTGACCATCGGTCCGGTGAATTGCCGTATAACTTCGCCAGGAATTTCACGTATGCCTTGCTTCGCAGTTTGGATTCGACCTCAGCCGCACGCGCAAGAGTTTTCTTGATGCTCCATTGTGGGGGAAGTCCGGCATGTACGAGCAGCGTATTCAGTTTCTTGCTGTAGTGTACGAGTGGCCGGCGACGTAACCAGTCGATCAGTTCGTCACAGTCGTCCGCATCCAGGATCCTGGCAAGCGATCCAAACCTGTCTGTGGAATCACCTACTCCGTGTGCAACCGCAAGCAAATGCAGATCATGGTTACCCAGCACTACTTTGGCGGAGCCGCCAAGGCTGCGAACAAAGCGTACGGTCTTCAGGGACTTCGGCCCACGATTGACAAGGTCCCCTGTCAGCCACAGCCGGTCTTCGTCAGGGTCAAATTTCAGTTTGTCGAGCAGACGCCGGAACGGGTCATAACAGCCCTGCAGATCGCCTATTGCATAGATCGCCATCTGCTTCAGCCCTGAATTTGTACCAGTTGAAGTAGACGATCAAAGGCCAAGTGAGGGCAAATCAACTGGTGCAACATTCGGACTAGTGAAGAACTCCGGGCATGGCCAGCGTAAAAGGAGGGATTTGCGCATCAAAGTTTTTGCCGTTGTCCGCTTCCATTCGATAGCTGCCTTGCATTGAGCCAACGGGCGTTTCGAGGACTGCGCCGCTCGAATAGCGGAATATCTCGCCCGGATTCAGATGCGGCTGTTCGCCGACAACACCATCGCCGGTCACTTCCTGAACCTTGCCATTTGCATCAGTGATAACCCAGTGGCGGCTCAACAATCGGGCTGACACTTCGCCGAGGTTGGCGATAGTAATCGTGTAGGCAAATACGTAACGGCCATCATCTGGTTCGGATTGTTCATGGACGTAGTCCGTTGCGACTTCGATACTGATTTCGCAGGTCTTCTTATCCATTAGTCACCGCATCTTCGTCGGACCAGCGCCCGGATGCGCACATTCTAACGCAAGATTGATGAGCATGTGCGTCACCCCGGTGCAATGTGCGAGCTAGCTCCGGGCCATATGATTTGCGAGGTTGACATAATTCGCGATCGTTGCCTGCTCGGGCCTTGATGCCGGGTCCATCCCGGCAGCGATGAGATCTTCCTCCGTTGCACTGGCTCTTAGCGCATTACGCAGCGTCTTTCGGCGCTTACTAAATGCTTCTGCAACTATGCCAGACAGTTTTTCGTGGTCTGTGATCGCATAAGCGTCGTCCGGCAGCGGGCGTAATCGAACGATTGACGACGTAACTTTGGGCTGTGGACTGAATGCGGTCGCCGGCACATCGAACAGCGGCTCAATCTCCATGTAACAACCGAGCATGATGCTCAACCGGCCATAGGTTTTGTTGCCCGGTGGCGCGGCCATTCGGTCGACAACTTCCTTTTGCAGCATGAAATGCATATCCCTGATTACATGTCGGCACTCTGTAAGCCGGAAAAGCAAAGGTGTCGAAATGTTGTAAGGCAAGTTACCGACGATACGGAGATCGCTCCCCAGGCTGGGAAAGTCAAATCTGAGGGCATCCGCTTCGTGAATCGTTACGTTTGGCTGCATCGCGAATTGTCGCTTGAGCGCCGCCGCCAGATCGCGGTCAAACTCTATGGCGTGGAACTCGCCCGCGAGTTTCGCCAGTGGTTCGCTGATTGCCGCCTGGCCCGGACCAATCTCGACGATTGTCTCGGTGCTTTGCGGCTGAACAGCTGCGACGATTTTATCGATCGTCGTCTGATCAGTCAGAAAATGCTGGCCGAATCGCTTGCGTGGCCGGTGAGCACGGCTCATACGCCGGCCAACTTTGCAGCCAGTTCAACCGCCGCAATCATGCTACCGGCATCGGCCTTGCCGGTGCCGGCAATATCGAGTGCCGTACCGTGATCGACGGACGTCCGAATAATCGGCAGGCCGAGAGTAACGTTGACAGCATTGCCGAATCCGGCGTATTTCAAAACGGGCAGACCCTGGTCGTGGTACATCGCGAGTACAGCGTCGGCATGGCCTGCAGCGGGTGTAAACGCCGTATCCGCCGGTAGCGGGCCCCGAATGATCATTCCCCGCAGTCGATATTCATTAATGACCGGTTCGATAACCGCAGCATCCTCTGCACCAAGATGACCGCTTTCGCCGGCGTGCGGATTAAGGCCACAAACGACGATCTCGGGATCAGATATATCGAACTTCGCAATGAGGTCGGCGTGCAAGACTTCGATCACATTACGAAGCCTGTCCTTTGTCAGATAGTCCGGGACCTGACGGAGCGGCATGTGCGTGCTGGCAAGCGCCACGCGCATGGCGTCCGTGACAAGCAACATAACCGGTGTTTGAGTTGACGTTAGCTCCGCCAGGTACTCTGTGTGGCCGGTGAACGAAATGCCGGCATCATTGATCGTGCTCTTTTGCAGTGGTGCCGTAACCAGTCCTGAGAATTCTCCGTCGATACAGCCCCTGACGGCACGTTTCAGTCCCGCCAACAGGGATTTCGCATTGGCGGGATCGGGCGTGCCGCAAACTGCAGCATTGACAAGGGGTTGCCGCAGCACTTCAAGACAGTGATTTGTAGCGCCTTCTTTTTTCGCACCATTACTCAGAACAGTAATGTCAACACCGAGCTGGCGCGCTCTCGATTCAAGAACCTCGGGGTCAGCAATTACGACGACCCGGTTCGACCACTCTGTCTGTGCCAGTGCGAGACACAAATCAGGCCCGATACCTGCGGGTTCTCCCGCAGTGATTACGAGAGGATTGCGATTTGTCGATGTCACGGGCTTGGGTCTGTCGCAGATGGGATCTCCGCGGTTTGCGTGTTACATGCGTATGTCTACAAACGCTTCGTCCCGAATTCGCCGCACCCAGAGTTGTTCCTCCTCTGTCAGCTTGCTGTTTCGCACGCGCTGTATGCAACCGCTTTCCTTGAGCTCTTCCGTGTTGTCATATATGCGACGGTCCATCACTTCGATAATGTGCCAGCCGAAACGTGTCTGGAATGGCTCGCTTATTACGCCAATCTTTGCTTCGTTGGCCACCGCCTCGAATTCGGGTACATACGTGCCGGCACCTGTCCAGCCCATTTCCCCGCCGTCGTTCGCCGAACCGGGGTCGTCGGAAAGCAGCTTCGCTATCTCGCCGAATTCTTCGCCGGATTTGATCTGCAGAACTGCTTCCTCCAGCTGTTGTTTGGCGGTTTCGTCGTCGATTATTTCATCTGGCGTAATCAGGATATGGCGAATCCTCATCTGCTCGATTTCGCTGCGCTCATTTGTGCCGCGAAGATCATTGACCTTGACGAGGTGATAGCCACTGATTGCCCGGATCGGAGTCGAAAAGTCGCCAGCTTCCATCGGGCCGACAACGTCCGAGAAAATTGTCGGTAGCTGATTGCCTTTACGCCATCCCAGACTGCCGCCTTCAAGTCCGGTTTGACTATCGGAATAACGAATCGCCAATTCGGCAAAGTCGGAACCGTCCTGAAGCTGCTTGTACACGTAGTTCGCTTCGATTTCCGCCTCCGCGAGCTCGTCTCCAGTCGCGGATTCCGGAATCGAAATCAAGATATGTGACAGGTTGTATTCCGAATTAACGACGACGTTATCTTCAAGGTTCGCAAGGCATTGATCTATCTCACGCGGTGCAACCGATATGCGTCCGATTACGTCCATGCGCCTCAACTGGTCGAGTATCAATTGCTCGCGCATCTCACGACGATAGGCAGCATATGAAATGTCCTCTTCAGCGAGAATGCGTGGCATATCTTCAAAAGCAATTCCGTTTTGCGCCGCAACTTCGGAGATAGACTGGTTTAACAACTGGTCTGATACCTGGATACCGATCCGTTCGGCACGTTGCAGCTGAATTCGCTTTACGATGAGGCTTTCAAGCACCTGTTCCTGCAGGATGTCCGAAGGTGGAAGCTGCATACCCTGCTCCCGTGCACGCTTTGTGATTGTCTCCGTTTGCAGGTGCAACTCGCTCGCCAAAACGACGCCTTCGTTGACGATGGCGGCGATGCCATCCAGCATGTCACCGGTCGTCGAGAGCTCGTCCGCGGAGGCGGGGACTGCGCAGGGCACGAGAGCCAAGATCATATATAAAGATTGGATTTTGTTCATAAATTCTTAGTAGCGGTCACTCGAATAGCCAAGGATACCATTTTCCAAAAGCCGGTCAGCCTTGGTGCCCAGGTTAGTCATTCCCTTGAGTACCAACTGTAGACCGAACGATGAGTCCCGCGTTCCGTCGCGGGTGCTGATATGGCGTCTCGTCACCAGCCGCAAACCCCAGCAACAACTTTCGTATTCAATGCCGAAGAGTTGCTCCAGCACCTCATTATCGCGAAAAGAAAAATTGTATCTGCCGACGAAATTCCAGCTTTTCGAGACCGGCCATGACCAGGACACGTCGCCCTGCTCAAGCGATTCTTTGCGGAAGCGATAGGCGAGATTCAGGATCTTATTACTTTGTGGCCGGTACTGGATCCTGGCTTCCGATTGCGTTGTGCCGCTGTTTCCGGTGCCCCACTGGTAGCCTAAGTCGAAATTAAGATTTTCGTATAAAAGAAATCGAACCTCGGCAATGTAGTCGGAAGATTCGTTGAAAGGTAACGGCTGACCGGGCAGTGACACTCCCTGTTCACTCAGGTACAGGGCCTGACCTATTGTCGCAGTTACGACTTCCCTGCCGGTGGAGATATCCAGAATTCGAGATGTGATGCCGATGCTGAGCTGGTCGGTATCGGCGATTCGATCAACACCGAGAAAACGATTCTTTCGATACAGCTGCACGAAATTAAGGTCCGGCACAATCGTGTCAAATACCGGAAGGCCTGATTGCTCGCGATGGGGAACGTGAACATACAAGATTCTCGGCTCGAGAGTCTGCGTCCGCCCACGCGACGAACGCATCGTTCGCTCGAGAATCATGCCGGTATCCAGGCTGGCGATCGGCAGCGTGCGGGTCGGGTCTTCGGGCTGCCCGGGCGCGACATTGTCGAGTTCATAGCGCGTATAATCGAGAATGACGCCCGGTGTTATGAACCAACCCGGCTTCTCAATCGGCAATTCAATCTGTGGCGCCGCATCGAGGCGCCAACCGGTTACGCCAACATCGCGATCAAAATAAACAAGCTCTCCATCGAATCCGTAACGTAGCCCAAGTGGCTGATCCGGCCATGACCCTTTGACGCGAACCTGCGGCAGGCGCCGGTACGGTTGATCCGCCGGCAGGATTGCCTCATCAATTGTCTGGTATTCCTGAAACCTGGCCAATACAGACCAGTGCTCGCCGTAGCGATCGAACAGCACACTTCGATTCAGGTGTGTGATGCTCGATATGCTCAAGCTGCCACCCAGGTCTTCGAAGTACCTGCTATCGGAGACGTCGCGGTAGTCGATAAGGTTTCGCCATTCGTTCGCAAATAGTGTTCTGTGTTTAACGTCGAGCAAATGACGATCTGAATCGACGAGATTGTCATCGGGCAGATAATCGATCCGCAAAGCACCATCATTACGCTCCGTCAGGTATCGGAACTCGGTTTGCACCTGCAGACCGCGGTCGGTTAGAAGTCGCGGTGTAAATGTTGCATCGTAACTGGGCGCGATGTTCCAGTAATAGGGGACGCTTATCGCGCGACCACTTCGGCCCGCGCTGCCGAACTCCGGTGTCAGAATTCCGGACTTGCGTGCATCGCCGATTGGAAACGAAAAATGAGGCGCATACAGAATCGGCACACCCTGAAACCTCAGTTTTACGTTCCTGGCAGTGCCGGTACCACTTGCAGTATCGAGATCGATATCCGCCGCTTCGAGCAACCAGTCGTTCGAACCCGGGGGGCAGGTCGTGTAGGTCACATCGTCGAGTTCGAGCCGACCCTGCTGGTTTATTTCGAGTGCGCTGGCCTCGCCCCTTGCGGCGCCACCTGAGAGGGTGAAATCGGCACCTTCGAACCGGATGCGCCCGGAAGAATAGGAGAATTCGGCCGAGTCGCTATTAATCCGTGTGGTCGGGTCTTCGTATCGCACGCCGTCTTCCAGGTGCAAGGCCATTGTTTCGGCGTTAAAATTTGCGCTCTCCGCACCGGCGAGCCGTTCGCCCTGTCGCACGAGCACGCCGCCTGACATAGTGGCGCTCGGCTTCTCGCCCAGTTGCGCTGCAAACTGCCCCGCTTCGAACTGAATTGTCTTTGAATCACCAGCATCAAGATCGGCGAACAACGCCTTGTCCAGGCGATCGCCGGCATCGGCAACCGCGCACTGAAGCTCGTGTTGCGCGTGGGCAGGCGCACAGGCCAGCACAATGAGCAGGCCGGCAACTGGAAAATGAAATCGGTTCAAAATTGCGGCAGAACTATCTGACAAAACGTAACGGCTACAAGGTGTTATCGAGAAAAGATGTTATCAGTTATTGCGATTTGCTACCTTCGCATAGTTCTTTGGAGCCTTCAACGCGGAATGGAGACACAATATCACCAGGATCGATAGCAATCTGAAGCCTCGCCGGGGCGAACTTGAAAGCTGGCTGGCCGGGATCAACGGTCTGGATCCCTCGACCCTTGCGTCAGCATCTGAAGACGCCAGCTTCCGCCACTACTATCGGCTCAAGAGCGGCAATTCGACGCGGATTGTCATGGATGCACCGCCGGAGCAGGAAGATTGCAGGCCATTCATCAAGATCGCCGGATATCTGGAACAGATGGATCTAAACAGCCCGCGCGTTCTTGCGGCAAATCTGGATCAGGGTTTTCTTCTGCTGACCGATCTTGGATCAAAGCTGTATCTGACCGAGCTTCGAAACGATCGGTCCCGCGCGAGCAATCTTTACAAAGATGCAATTTCTGCCCTGGTAAGGATGCAAAAACATGGCACCCGGTTTCAGTCAGAACTGCCCGCCTACAATGAGCAGCTATTGTCATTCGAGTTGTCACTTTTCCACGACTGGCTCTGCGAAAGACATCTCGAAATCAAATTCACGGAATCGGACGAAGGACAATGGCAGGAATGTTGTCGCCTGCTGATTGACAACGCGCTGCAGCAACCACGAGTATTTGTTCACCGCGACTATCATTCGAGAAACCTGATGGTGACCGACCAAAACAACCCGGGCATACTCGATTTTCAGGATGCTGTTGAAGGCCCTTTAACTTACGACCTCGTTTCGCTTCTCAAGGACTGTTATATCCGCTGGCCGGCGAACCAGGTGCACACATGGGCATTACACTTTTACGATCAACTGGCTGACAAGCTAGTCGAGCGATTAGACGCGGAGCAATTCATTCGTCACTTTGATTTGATGGGCGTACAGCGCCATCTCAAGGCGGCAGGTATTTTTGCGCGACTATTGCATCGCGATGGCAAGACCGGATATATGCCTGATGTGCCGCTAACACTTGAATACATAGAAGCTCTCGGATCGAAATACAGTGAGCTGTCATATTTGGTAGAGCTAATCAGTCAGCGTTGTTTGCCTTTTTTAAGAGAGAGAATGTGATTGCGATGATTCTTGCGGCAGGTCGGGGCGAACGATTGCGTCCGATGACGGATGACATGCCGAAGGCGCTCGTCGAAGTCAACGGCGATAGCCTGATCGAAAGACATCTCAGGTCACTGGCGGAGGCCGGTGCGGACACGGTCGTAATTAATCTCGGCTGGCTGGGAGAACAAATAGTAGAGAGGATCGGTTCCGGCGCTCAATTTGGCCTGCAGGTCGTCTACAGTCCTGAATATGACGATGTGCTTGAAACCGGCGGGGGTATTCATCGTGCGCTGCCGTTACTCGGCGCAGGGCCGTTCTGGGTTGTCAACGCGGATACCTATACGGAGATCCGGTTGCCAAAGCTGAAACTGGAAGAAAACTTACTTGGCCACCTGATTCTGGTGCCGACACCGGGGCATAAGAAAATCGGTGATTTTGATCTTACCGATGGACTGGTTCGTAATGTCGAAAATCCGGCTCTGACTTTCAGCGGCATTGCGCTTTATCGTCCAGAGTTATTGGGCGGACAAAAGCCCGGTCGTTTCCCGTTGGCGCCAATACTGCGCGAAGCGGCCGATTGCGACCAGTTAAGCGGCAGTCTGTTCGACGGCGTATGGGAAGACGTCGGCACGCCGGAGCGAGTGGCAGCATTGAACCAGCAATGAGATCGCCTGCATGGTGGGCGACCGCGTGGGCGATGGGTTCAGAAAAATACAGCGTTTTATCAGTTAAGCGTGCGTAAAGCCGGGCGCAGGTAAATATCCTCTTTCGTACGCAAGTTAACACCGATGTCCAGGGCCGGTTGCTTGTCCGTCGTCGTCGTCATTTGAAACTGCTGCAATAACAGCCCAAGGTGAATCTTCATTTCGAGGATCGCAAGATACTCACCGATGCAACGCCGCGGCCCCAGCGAAAACGGCGTGTACGGAGCTTGACGCCTGTCTTTTTTCTCCTTGGTCTCTTGTGCGGCAAATCGATCTGGATCGAATTTTTCGGGGTCGGGCCAGTACTGCTCGCTGTGGTGCAAAATATAAGGAGATATATAAATGTCGGTGCCGGCTGGTATGTCGTAATCAGCCAGCGTGTCGTCCTTGATGGCGCGACGCGAAAACAACCAGACCGGTGGATACAGCCTCATAGTTTCTTCGAGCACCTGATGAAAATATTTCAGCTCGGCGATGGATTGGTTGTTCACCAAATTGGCGTCAGGCACTTGCTTGCTTGCTTCGCGAACAAGTTCTGCGTCGACATTCGGGTGGCGCGCAATCAGATACCACGCCCAGTTGAGTACGCCAGAAGACGTTTCGAAGCCAGCAATGATCAAAGTCATTATCTCATTCAGTAACTCGTCGTTGCTGTACTTCTCGCCGGACTTATCTTCTGCAGACATATACATGGAAAGAAAGTCATAGTGCTCCGCAGGCTCCGATTGCCGCCGCTCGTCAATGATGCTGAGTACGAGTTCGTGGAGTGCTCTCAAGCGGAGTACGAATTTCAGGTCACGCGATGAATCCTGGCTGAGGAACGCGAACGGGTTGTCACCATCCGCGAGGATTTTCGAGTCAAAGTCCGGGCCGAAGATCGCTCTGAGAATGACCTCGAGCGCATAGTCCGACATTTCTTTTGTGATATTTACTGGCTCCCCTGCCGCAGTGAGTTTCACCCATCGTTGCGATGTTTGCTCACAGCACTGGACGATCAACGAAATCAGTTTATGCAGATTCCGTCGTGTAAACGCGGGTGTCACCATTGTGCGCGATCGCCACCAGGCTGCCCCGTCGCTGACTATTAGCCCATTTCCCAGCAGCATCTTGACCCGCTCAAAGCCCGGGCCCTTTATATATTTGCTGTGGTTTGTCACCAATATGCTACGAATATCTTCCGGGTCATTGAGAAAAAAAGACTGTCTGCCGTTAGGCGTCGATACAGCTACGACATTGCCGTAAGAATGCTGCAATTCCTCGAGGCTTCTGAGTGTCTCCGCGTCAGCACCGAGCGCAACGGGTTCATCGGGTCCTGGGGGACGCCGGAAAACTGGAAGAGGATCGGTCATGAATGACAGGGATATTGTGCAAGGTGGTGTTTGTGCAGGCACAATATCATATTGATCGGCGCCAAACCGATACTGCAAACTCCGATGTGAGGTGCGCCCGCCAACAGGTGCTGCGGAATTTTTCATGCCAGTGAGATGCTGCAAGAGAAAATTCATTGCCGCTACCGGTCGAGACGCTTCTGAACCGGTTCCGGCGCTTGACTCCGGGCGGATCGTGCCCGACACGCTGTACGCCAATCAGGAGAAACGATATGGAGTTTGAACTCGGCCAGCTTGCTGACCTCATCGGCGGTGAGCTTACGGATCCCACTCAGGCTGGGGTGAAGGTTTCCGGCGTTCGCTCCCTCGACGCCGCAGGCCCCGGCGACCTGGCCTTCCTGTGGGATGATAAATACCGCGCGGCTGCCAAGACCTGCAAGGCCAGTGCAGTCATCGCCAGGGAGGCGCCGGGGGGGATGACGTGCATCGTCGTCGATGATCCGCAGGCTGCCATGCTCATGCTCCTCGGACAAGTTTACGGAGTGCGCCACCCCGACCTCCCGCCGGGCGTCCACGCCACGGCCTTCGTCTCCGAGGAGGCTAGCCTCGGCGAGGGCGTCGCCATCGGGCCCGGCGCGGTGATCGAAGCCGGGGCGACCATCGGCGAGCGCAGCCAGGTCCGGGGACGCGCCTACGTTGGCCACAACGTGACTATCGGCGAAGACTGCCAGGTGCACCCCAATGCGACTATTCTCGACCACTGCCGGCTCGGCGACCGGGTGACAGTGTGGAGCGGCGCCGTGATCGGCAAGGACGGCTTCGGCTTCCTGCAGCGCGACGGCAAGAACGTGCGGGTCCCCCAGGTCGGCAACGTGATCATCGAAGATGACGTCGAGGTCGGCGCCCTGAGCACCGTGGCGCGGGGTGCCATCGAGAACACGATCATCCGCAAGGGGGTGGTCATCGACGACCACTGCCACGTGGCCCACAACTGCGAAATCGGAGACCACACGGTCATGTGCGGCCGGACGGCCATGGGCGGATCGGTGACGGTCGGCAAGAACGTCTTCCTGCTGCAGGCTTCAGGCGTCTCCAACGGTCGAACCGTCGGCGATGGCGCCGTTGTGGGCACCTGCGCACAAGTCCTCAACAAGGACCTGGCCGCGGGGGAACAGATCGCCATGGCGGCCACCAACTTCCCGCCCGTCACCGCCAAGAAGATCCAGCTCACCCTCCCCGAGCTCCCGAACATGCGTTTGCTCCTGAAGAAGCTGGAGAAGCGGGTCGACGAGCTGAGTAAAGCTGAGGACCCGGGGAGGACATAACAACAGCCATGTCGTTTGACGAGGAACTCAAGCGCCTTCACGTGGCTGGACAAGGCGGTGCAGTACAACGACCCGGGCCTCTCTCAGATAGCAAAGGAAGCCCGGTTCGCCAACATCCACACTGACCCGCGCTGACTGCCATCGAGTTTGATGTGACGCTACCCGATTAGGGGTGGGTGGGCCAGCAAACAGTCAGTACGGAATGTCCGCTGGCGGCTAAAACAAGCGGGCAGCGCAGCGATTTGTCAGCGTAAGCAACTGATCCGGAACACAACGCTACATCCAACCGAGTTCTTTCATTGCCCACGGTGCGTTCCAGACTTTCTGCATGCTCTCGATTTTCTCGTCGCCGTTCATTTTCAAGACATAGACGTAATGTGAATTGGTCTCTTTGTTCGTGGGTGGAACGGGCCCACCGTCACCAACGTGACTGCCGGTAAAAGTCGCGAAGTAAATCGCTGTACTGTTGGCGTCGTCGTAGGCTGATGTGTGCAGGTCATAACTGCAACCCGCTGCGGTGTTGCTACCGAAACCCGCCATCCAATTGACATAGTCTTCGACAGTCTTGATATCGACCAGTGGTTCGCATTGCGCGGAGAATGCGGCACCCTCTGCAACATACTGTTCGCATTCGCCCCATCCTTTTAACGACTC
>Ga0255052_10001113_pt1 | contig 20576 bp, 15 predicted proteins | sample JV7_2_21_MG_FD_188632 | JGI IMG/M metagenome (GOLD analysis project Ga0255052, IMG submission 188632) | Seawater microbial communities from Jervis Inlet, British Columbia, Canada - JV7_2_21 | ecosystem: Environmental > Aquatic > Marine > Inlet | place: Canada: British Columbia | collected... | reverse complement strand
TCGTGATGTGGGCTTCTGTTCTCAGCGTTGCATCCTGCGCGCTGGGTCCTGACTACGAACGCCCCGAAATAGACGTTCCCGAACAGTTTCGTGAACCTGTCGACGCAGGCCCGTCGCTGGCAAATGTCGAATGGTGGACGATTTTTCAGGATGAGCAGCTCAAGGCGCTGATCAACGTTGCGTTGGACGAAAGCAAGGACCTGGCGATAGCTACCGCGCGCCTGGAAGAAGCGCGGGCCCGGCTCGGTTTCGTGCGCGCTAACCAGTTTCCGCGACTGGATATCAACGCCTCTGCCAACCGGGGTAACACGCTGGAGCAACTTATACCGGGCGCCGGCATCCAGGAAAATTACGTTGTTTCCGCCGACCTGTTTTTCGAAGTTGATCTGTTCGGCAAACTGCGGCGTTCGACTGAAGCTGCACGGGCGGAACTTCTGGCGAACGAGGAAGCGCGCAAGACTGTTTACATCTCGCTGATTGCCGATGTCGCCAGCACCTACTTCCTGCTGCGGGATCTGGATGCCCGGCTTGACATCGCGGCAAGGACCCTGGCCGCTCGCCGGGATTCCACCAACATCATTCGCGAACGCTTCAATCGCGGCACGACGCCGATGCTGGACGTCAACCAGGCAGAAATTCAGGAAGCGGACGCCGCAGCGGACCTGGCCGCCTTCGAGCGCCAGTTATTGCAGACAGAAAATCTTCTCAGCATCCTGATTGGCCGCAACCCCGGTTCGATTGTTCGCGGTGACGACCTGGTCGACCAGGTGCGGCCGCCCAGCATCCCGGTCGGCTTACCATCCGAGTTACTCGAGCGCCGCCCCGATGTCCGCACTGCCGAGCAGTCGCTCGCCGCCCAGACCGCGCGCATCGGTGTCGCCCAGGCGCTCAGGTTTCCTTCTCTCGGCCTGACCGGCAGCGCCGGCCTGGCGAGCAACGACCTGTCCGACCTGAACGACAGCGATTCCAGCATCTGGAACGTAGGCGTCAATATATTTGCGCCATTGTTCAACGCCGGACAGAACAAGCGCAACGTGGAAATCGAAATTGCACGCACGGAACAATTGCTGCAACAGTATGAGTTCACGGTGCTGCAAGCCTTTCGTGAAGTCGAAGACGCGCTGGTTGCGATCAGGACGCTGCGCGATGAATTTGCTGCCCGTGAGATGCAAACAAATGCCGCACGTAATGCCGCGTTTCTTTCGAAGGCTCGTTACAACGGCGGCGTCACCAGCTTCCTCGAGGTGTTGGATACCGAACGATCATTGTTCCGGGCCGAGATCGCCGCGTCTTCAGTACGTCGCGCCCGGCTGGTTGCGATAGTCGACCTTTACAAAGCCCTTGGCGGCGGCTGGATCGCGGAACCGTAGGAGCGGGTCCTGACCCGCGATTCGCGGGCGAGCGCCCGCTCCTACGGTTCCGGAAAGACGGTGCTAAAAACGAAAGGCGAAGCCGAGGAACGGGCCGGACAGCGTGATATCCGTTTCAACGACCTCGCTCGCGGACGTCTCCTTCAGCCGCAAGGTGGCGTACCGATAACCGAGATGCACGGCGATCTGGTAACGAATCGGGAAACGATAGCCGACGCTGGCCAGGAAATTGGTCGTCCCTTCCGTGTCGCCACCGCTGACGTCCGCGCGCATGGTCAGATCGAAATGCTCGCCCATCGGGTACAGGAAGCGAGCCCCGATCATCGCGTCCGTGAACGTCTCACGGCTTTCGATGCGGCGCGTCACCGGGTTGTTGATATCCGGCGTCAGCAACAGCAATTGTTCCTGCTCCACGCGCCGCGCGCCGAAGAGCCAGTCGAACCCCGTTCGTCCGTCTCCGGACAGGCGGTAAAAACCGGCCAGCTCCCACACGGTCACGTCCAGATCTGCGCGCACGAAGATATTCGGCGCCGGCGGTGCATCCGGCATAATCGTTTGCTCATCAGCCAGGCCGAGAAATATGTAGTCGAGCAATACTCCCCACTTGCGATACCGGTATTCCACCCTGATCATGCCGACGGCATCGGTCTTGTCCAGTATGTCGGACAGGCCGAGGTCGTTGCCGCCGCCTGCGGCCGTGGTATCCACTTTTATGCCGGGGCCCCAGAGATATGGCGCGACCATCCACTCCGAGTCGTTTTGCGCCATCGCCCATCCGGACTGAACGAGCAATGCCAGCAATGCGAACCCCGGGAGCAGGCGAAATTTTCCGCTCATAAGGCTTCCCAGGCTGCTCGTCTATTCATGCTTGTGTGCCTCGGCACCGACAAGTTTGCCGTCACGAATCACGGTATCGACACTTTCCAGCACGGTAATGTCGTCGAGCGGGTTGCCATCGACAGCGATGATATCGGCGAATTTGCCGACTTCGATCGTGCCGAGATCTGCGGACCTGCCGATTAACTCCGCAGCTACCACGGTCGCTGCACGAATGGCTGCCATCTCACTCATGCCGGCCTGCACCATCAGCGCGAATTCCTCCGCGTTAGCGCCGTGTTTCGTCACGCCGGTGTCCGTGCCAAAAGCGATGTTGACCCCGGCCTCGTACGCAAGTTTCACGTTATTGAGGGACGCCGCGGCGGCAGCATTTGCCTTCGCCTTGATGGCCTCGGTGAAGAACGGGTTGCCGTCCATCATCGGTGGGATCTTCGCCCCGGGTAACAGCGTCGGTACCAGGTACGCACCATTGCGCTTGAACAAACGGATGGACTCGTTATCGAGAAACGTGCCGTGGTCGATGCTATCGACGCCGGCGCGCAGTGCCGCATTGATACCGTCGGTGCCGTGCGCATGGGCGGCAACTTTGACGCCCAGTGCATGCGCCGTGTCCATGATTTCCTGCAGCTCGTCGCTGGTCATCTGCTGGCCGGTGCCGGTCGCCGTATCCGACAACACGCCGCCGGTCGCGGTAATCTTGATCCAGTCCGCACCATACTTGACGGCATGACGGGTCGCGCGCCGGCAATCGTACGGTCCGTCGCAGATCGTTTCCGGAGTCCACAGGGTCAACAGTTCGGCCTTGACGCCGTCGACATCTCCATGGCCACCGGTCGCCGCGATGGAACTCCCGGCTGCCAAAATTCTCGGTCCCGGGATTATTCCCTTCGCAACGGCGTCGCGCAGTGCATAAATGGCCTCGGGATCGCCGCCCAGATCGCGAACGGTAGTGAAACCTGCGTGCAACGTGCGCCCGGCAAACTGTACGCCTTTCATTGCCGACATGGACGTCGTGGTGGTCAGCGAGTCTGTTCGTGACGTCGGCCCGAGTTCGCCGAGCAAATGCACATGCATGTCCATCAGGCCCGGCAAAACAAACTTGTCCGACAGATCGATCAGTCGCGTGCCATCTCCAAGCGTTGCGGGATCCGTAAAGCCCTCGGCCACCGCTGTAATGCGGTTGCCCTTTAGCAGAATTGTCTGTTCGCTCCTTGGCTCGGCACCCGGCACCGCCAGCAGCGTACCGGCGTGTACCACGATTATGTCCTGAGCCTGCGCCGCCACTGGCAACAGGCCCGCGATCAATACGAATGTGTACAAAACCCGCAATTTCACTTGCATCGTCTCCCCTGGTAGCCAGCCCGGGCTGGCAGTGCATTTATTTAATGTGTTTGAGAATGCCGTCGAGCTCATCGAGGCTGTTGTAGATAACGATCAGTTTTCCCGTGCCTTTGCTGCTGTGATCGATGCGCACCCTCGCACCCAGCTTGTCCGAGATGTCCGTTTCCAGGCGGCGGATGTCCGCATTTGCCGCGGGCTTGACGGAGCTGCCCTTTTTTCCGCTGCGCTCCGCCGACAGCCGGCGCACCAGCTTCTCTGTTTCCCGCACCGACATGCCGCTCTTGACGACTTTCCGCGCCGCCTCCAACTGCCTGGCTTTGTCAGTAATAGCCAGTAATGCGCGCGCGTGCCCCATCTCCAGCTGCCGCGACTCCAGCAACGGCTTGACCTGGTCCGACAACTCCAGCAACCGCAGCAGGTTACTGACGGTCGCCCGCGAACGTCCAACCGCGTCCGCCGCTTGCTGGTGAGTCAGGCCAAACTCGCGAATGAGGCGATCCAGGGCTTTCGCCTCTTCCAGCGGATTCAGATTTTCCCGCTGAATGTTTTCAATCAGCGCCATCGCGATGGCGGCTTCGTCGGGTATATCCCGGATCACCACCGGCATTTCGGCCAGGCCGGCCATCTGCGCCGCCCGCCAGCGGCGTTCGCCCGCGATAATTTCGTAGCGCCGCGCTGCCCCGGGTTCGCCGGGCAGTATGCGTGCCACGATCGGCTGTACGACACCTTGTGCTTTGATCGAACTGGCCAGGTTTTCCAGCGTATCCTGTCGCATGTCGACACGCGGCTGATATCGACCGCGCTGCAAGTGCTCCAGCGGAATATTCCGCAAGCTATCCTGGTCATGCCCGGACACCGCGGCCGATTCGGCAACGGGTTTGCTCAACAGTGCATCGAGTCCGCGGCCGAGTCTTTTCTTCCTGGTCATGTCGTTAATGGTATCAGTTACTGCATGGCCGCCATGCGCTCATCTTCCCGGCGCAATACCTCTCCCGCGAGCGCCAGATAGGCCAGCGCGCCGCGCGAGGTCCTGTCGTGGAACAGCACCGGCTTGCCGAAACTCGGCGCCTCGGCCAGGCGCACATTGCGCGGCACGACGGTACGAAACACTTTGTCCTCGAAGTGTTTGACCAGTTGTTCGGAAACCTCGTTGGACAGGTTGATCCGCGGATCTACCATGGTGCGCAACAGGCCGAATACTTCCAGGTCTGCATTCACCGAGTTGCGCACCTGTTCGATCGTATTCAACAGCGCGCTGAGGCCCTCGAGTGCGTAGTACTCGCACTGCATCGGAATCAGTACACCGTCCGCCGCGGTCAGTGCGTTGACCGTCAGCATGTTTATCGAAGGCGGGCAGTCGATCAGGATAAAATCGTACAGTCCTTTGACCGGCGCCAGCGCCTTGCGCAGGCGCATTTCGCGGCCGATCACCTGCAGCAGTTTGATTTCCGCAAGGGTGAGTTCATCGTTGCCCGGTAACACCGCGAAGCCGCCTTGCGGTGCTGACACGATGGTATCGGCTGCCGTCTCGTCACCCAGCAGAACATCGCAGGCCGTTTTTTCCAGGGTCATCTTGTTGATGCCACAGCCCATGGTGGCGTTACCCTGTGGGTCCATATCTACCAGCAGCACGCGACGCTGCGTTGCGGCCAGCGACGCGGCCAGGTTGACGCAGGTAGTCGTCTTGCCAACGCCGCCTTTTTGATTGGCAACGGCAATGATACGCGTCATTGCCGGCCCGCCCTGTGCAGGCAGACCACATGACGAGCATGTTGTGGAAGTCCTGGTACGCTTAACTCGGTCACACGGTATTCCCATTTCTCGGGCAGACCCGCAAGCTCTGCGGCCGGATATTTGCCTTTCTGCGCCAACAGCACGCCGTTTCTCAGAAGCAAGTGTCCCGCCAACTCGATCAATCGCGGTAGCGCCGCCAACGCCCGGGCGATCACGGTATCAAAGCGTTCGTCGGGTGCATAGTCTTCCGCGCGCGACTTGACCGCCGTGGCGTTCTCGAGCTTAAGCTCGCTGATCATATGTTGTACGAAGCGGATCTTCTTGCCGTTGCTGTCGAGCAGCAGATACTCGCGCTGCGGCTCGGCAATCGCGAGCGGCAGCCCTGGAAACCCGGCGCCGGTGCCGATATCGATGATCCGCGAACCCTCGAGCAACGGCCGCACCGACAGGCTATCGAGGATATGCGCGGCTATCATCTCTGCGGGTTTGCGGATAGCCGTGAGGTTGATTCGTCGGTTCCAGCGCGCGAGTTCCGACAAGAGGTGTTCGAGCTTCGCGGCCGCACCTGTCGGCAGCGTTTGCCGGAGGGCGAGCGCGCCTGCGGTGATTTTCTCCTGCACTCTGTCAGGCGACCAGCAGTGCCATGAAGTCATCCACCGGTGTTTCCGCAAGCAACTCGCCGTCAGCGCACAGCCGGGCCAGTTCGGCCCACTGGCCGTCGCTGAGTTTACCGGAGACACTCTCTCGAATTTTTGCTTCAGCACCGGAATGCCCTCGCTGCGCCGCTGCCGGTGCCCGATCGGAAAATCGACCGCGACCCTGTCCGTACTACTGCCGTCATTGAAAAACACCTGGATCGCGTTGCCGATATAACGCTTCTCAGGATCGAAATAGTCCGCGGTAAATTCCTCGTTTTCCACAACCTGCATTTTCGCACGCAACGCGTCGATCCGTGGATCGCCGGCGACGTCGTCCTCGTAATCAGCGGCCGTCAGCCGTCCGAAGATCATCGGTACGGCCGCCATGTACTGGATGCAATGATCACGGTCCGCGGGATTATCCAGCGGGCCGGTCTTATCGATGATGCGGACACCGGGTTCCTGCGTTTCGATGAGCACCCTTTCTATGTCATCCAGCCGGTCTTGCACTTGCCCGTGCAGCGTCATGCCGGCCTCCACCGCCGTCTGGGCGTGGAATTCTGCCGGATAGGAGATCTTGAACAGGATGTTCTCCATGACATAGCTGACATAGCCTTGCGGGAAGCTGAATGGCCGGCCTTTGAACAATACGTCGTAGTAGCCCCAGGTTTTCGCCGTCAATGCGGACGGGTAACCCATCTCGCCGGTCATGGCAATCAAAGCCAGCCGGACTGCGCGGCTCGTCGCATCTCCTGCTGCCCAGCTCTTGCGCGAACCCGTGTTGGGAGCATGCCGGTAAGTGCGGAGTGCGCCGCCGTCGATCCAGGCATTCGATACCGCGTTGATCACTTGTTCCCTGTCACCGCCCAGCATGCGGGTTACCACGGCTGTCGATGCAACGCGCACCAGCAGCACGTGATCGAGACCGACCCGGTTGTAGCTGTTTTCCAGCGCCAGTACACCCTGGATTTCGTGCGCCTTGATCATCGCAGTCAGAACATCGTGCATGCGCAGAGGTTCCTTGCCCTCGCCGCGTGCTTGTCTGCTCAGGTAATCCGCAGTAGCCAGGATACCGCCCAGGTTGTCGGACGGATGGCCCCACTCCGCGGCCAGCCAGGTGTCGTTGAAGTCCAGCCAGCGAACCATGGCGCCGATATTGAACGCGCCGGCAACCGGATCGAGTTCGTACGAGGTGCCAGGCACCCGCGCACCACCCGGCAACGTGGCGCCCGGCACCACCGGTCCGAGAAGCTTCGTACAGGCCGGATAGTCGAGCGCCTGGAAACCGCAGGCCAGCGTGTCCATCAGGCAGTAATGCGCGGTCTCGTAAGCGAGGTCGGAACCGCGTTCAGTCTCACAGACATAGTCAGCAATATCGACCAGAACCTGATCGGGATCAGGCCTGTTCGCCGCACGAATATCGGTTCCGGACATCATCTTACCTTGTGCTTGTCTGCACCCGAACCTGCGGGGACTTCCCGCGCGCTCGAAAAGCCGGTAACTCGCTCGCAGGACACACCGTCACGGGAGCGCTTTCAGGTCCTCTCCGCGATAGGCACATATTTCTGCAAACCGGGTCCGATATAGTCTGCCGCAGGCCGTATCAGCTTATTGTCCGAACGCTGCTCCATGATGTGCGCAGTCCAGCCGGTAATACGCGCGCACACGAAGATCGGCGTGAACAGGTAGGTGGGTATGCCCATGAAGTGATAAACGCTGGCGGCGAAAAAGTCGGTGTTGGCGAACAGCTTCTTTTCGTCCCACATGACTTTTTCGATCGCGTCGGAGACCGCATACAGGTGCGTATCGCCAACCTCGTCCGACAACACTTTCGACATTTTCTTGTTGACGGAGTTGCGTGGGTCCGAGGTCGTGTACACCCGGTGACCGAAGCCCATGATCTTGTCCTTGCGGGCCAGCATTTCCAGCACGCCGCTGCTTGCTTCTTCGGGTGTGCTGAATTTCTCGATCAACTCCATTGCCGCCTCGTTGGCGCCACCGTGCAGCGCTCCGCGCAACGCGCCGATGGCACCGGTTACTGCGGAGTGGAGATCTGATAGGGTGCCGGTAATCACCCGGGCCGCGAACGTCGAGGCGTTGAACTCATGCTCCGCATACAGGATGAGCGTCGTGTCGAGTGTCTTGCGGTGCAGTTCGCTGGGCGCTTTGTCATGCAGCATGTGCAGGAAGTGACCGGAGACGCTATCGTCGTCGGTCTCCACGTCGATGCGCTTGCCGTCGCTGTGGTAGCGATGCCAGTACAGCAGCATCGATGGCAGGCAGGCGAGCAGGCGGTCGGACACGTGACCTTGCCTGGAGAAATCTCCTTCGGGCTCGATGTTGCCGAGGATCGACACACCGCTACGCAATACATCCATCGGATGCGTGTCGCCGGGAATCATTTCCAGCACCTGTCGGAGTGCATCCGGCAGGCCACGCAACGATTTCAGCGTGGCGACATAGTCGTCAAGTTGCGCCTGGTTCGGTAACTTACCGTGTATCAGCAGGTAGGCAACCTCTTCAAAACTCGCGTTATCGGTGAGATCGTAGATATCGTAACCGCGGTAAGTGAGGCCCGCCCCTTCCTTGCCGACCGTGCATAGTGCGGTTGCACCCGCCGATACGCCGGCAAGGCCGCCCGTTTTCTTCGTGTCCTTCATTTGTTGCTCCAGTTTGCTTCACCGGCGGCCCCGGCTGGCTGATTGCTCCGGCCCTTATCCGCGAAAAGTTCATCCAGTTTGTCTTCATAAGCGTGGTATCCGAGCACCTCATACAACTGCTCGCGCGTTTGCATCGTGTCGACGACCGCTTCCTGCGTGCCCTGTTCACGTAGTGTTCGGTACACCTGTTCGGCGGCTGCCGCCATAGCGCGATAAGCCGACAGTGGATACAGGCAGAGTCGCACACCGACTTCTTCCAGCTCCGCAGTGGTGAACAGCGGCGTGCTACCAAACTCGGTCAGGTTCGCGAGAACCGGCACCGGGATACTGTTCGTGAACTGCCGATACTCGTCGAGCGTCGTCAGCGCTTCGGCAAAGATCATGTCGGCCCCCGCCTCGACGTAAGCCGCCGCTCGCGCAAGCGCCGCTTGCTGCCCCTCGACTGCGTGTGCATCGGTGCGTGCCATGATCGTGAAGCGATCATCCGTGCGCCCATCGACCGCGGCCTTGATACGGTCGCACATCTCCGTCGTATCCACCAACGCTTTGCCGGGCCGGTGGCCGCAGCGCTTCACCGCGACCTGGTCTTCGATATGACAGGCTGCAGCACCGGCACGAATCATCTCCCTGACAGTACGGCCGATCATGAAGGCGCTGCCCCAGCCGGTGTCGGCGTCGACCAGCAGCGGCAGCTCCGTTGCATACGTGATGCGGCGAACATCCTCACAGACATCGCTCAGGGTGGTCATCGCCAGGTCCGGCAGGCCGAACGACGCATTGGCGACCCCGGCCCCGGACAGGTACAGGGCGCGGAAGCCGGCCTTTTCCGCCAGCAGCGCCGCATACGCATTGATCGCTCCGACCACCTGCAGCGGTCGTTCTGCATCGAGTGCTTGCCAGAATCTGGCACCGGCAGTCACAGCCATGTGCTTCTCCAAATTCTAATTCAGACTAAAATCCAGGGGACCGACCTGCTCAAAAGGGGCCTTAAAGCCGGGCAATCGGGCACGTGAACCACCGGGGGCGGCGATTCTAAACTACCGGAGGGGCCATTCCCAAATAGCCCGATAGGGCTATTTTTGTCCGGGCGCGCTCCTCAGGCGATTTCGACGACCGTGCGGCCGGTCACGGCGCCTTTGATGTAGTCCTCGAACGCATCCGGCAACTCGTCGAAACTGAGCGTTCGGCTGCAGATGGTATCGAGGTGACGTGGGCGCAGGTCTGAGCCTATCCGCTGCCAGACCTGCAATCGCAAATCACGTGGCGTGTCCACGGAATTAATGCCGAGCAGACAGACCGCCCGCAGTATGAACGGCAACACCGTGGTGTGCAGTTCGTGGCTTGCGGCGAGTCCGATGCTGGCAATGTTGCCGCCGTAATCGACCGTCCGGGTCAGCCAGGTGAGGAGGTCTCCGCCAAGGTTGTCGATCGCGCCGCCCCACTCGGCTTTCTCCATTGGTTTGTTGCCGGGGTCTATGTCTTCGCGCAGTAGTATCCGTTGCGCGCCGATGCTGTGCAGATAATCCGCTTGCTCCGCCTTCCCGGTCACCGCCACGGTGTCGTAGCCGCGGGCATCCAGCATGTCGATCGCTATGCTGCCGACTCCGCCGGTCGCGCCGGTAACGACAATCGGGCCGTTCTCCGGCGACTGCCCATTCTGCTCCATACGATGAATCGCAAGCGCTGCCGTGTAGCCGGCCGTGCCTATCTGCATGGCTTGCCTCGCATTCATTGCGTCCGGTACTGGCACGACACTGGCTGCGGGTACGCGCGCATATTCCGCGTAGCCGCCATCGCGCGTCTCGCTGAGGCCGCAACCATTGACCAGCACGGTATCGCCCGGTTTGAAACTCCGGTCCACCGAACTCTCCACCGTGCCTGCAAGGTCGATGCCGCCGACCAGCGGGTACCTGCGCAGAATTCTGCCTTTGCCGGTAGCCGCCAGTGCATCCTTGTAGTTGATGGTGGAATGACTGACTTTGATGACAACCTCGCCATCGGAGAGGTCATTCAGGTTCAATGTTGTAAATGCCGCCAAGATGTTCTTGTCGTGCTGATCGATGCGGTATGCGCGGAAGTTATCCATGGCGGGTCCTTCTGAAGGCGGCCTCAAGGCCGGTGATGATCGAGCCAGTGCTCCAGGCCCATGGTATTCAGCTCGACGTCGATGTCGAGCAATGCATGCAGACGCTCGTCAGTGCCGTTGAATCCATGCTCCGCGAGCCGGCCCCGGAAATAATCGAACATGCTCTCGTGCATCGCTGCCGTACGTCGCTCGTCGCTTGCGTGGCGCCTGATCATGTCGACAAAGTCATCGATGCGTCGGTGCATGTCGTCTGCCAGACGCGGCAGCGCATCGATGCGGCTGAAGTGCGTAAGGTATAGCTGCAGAGGCTCAAGTGCCATGATGCGGTCGATCGCCTTGTGCGCTTCCGGCGGGTCGAAATGTACCGGCGTGGTTGTCGGGAAGATAAACTCGCCGGCCGGCGTGTCGAACTCGCGATAGGAGATGCCGAAGCTGTCGCCGGTGAAAACGCCGCCGGATGCCGGATCGGCCAGACAATAATGATGGCGAGCATGGCCCTCGGTAAACAGGCATTGCATTGTCCTGCCGGCGAGCGACAGCACCTGCTCGTCCTCGACAACGACAACCCGATCCGCGTCAATCGGCGCGAGGTCGCCATACATCTCAAAATAGCGCTCTTCGCCGTAGACGGCTTGCGATCCCCTGATCAGTTTTTCCGGATCGATCATGTGCGGCGCCGCGCGGGGGTGCAGTACCGCCTGCGCGTTTGGCAGTTTCTGCATGAGCTGCCCGGCGCCACCGGCATGATCGAGATGCACGTGCGTCAGGAAAACGAAGTCGACCTCCGCGACATCGATGTCGTGCAAGCGCAATGCGCTCAACAACAGCGGCACGCTGTTATTGACGCCGGTATCGACGAAAGCCGCACGGCCGTTTTCGACGATCAGGTGGCTCGCAACCAGTAACGGTCGCATGTGGTCCGTGTCAATAGCGACAATGCCATGCTCGAGATCGGTTGTGCGGACGGCCCTGTCAGGCACTGGGAAAACGCTCGTTACTTGCTGTCGACGGGCGTGTGCAGCCCATCCTGCGATGCATAGAAACGCGCGAGCATGCTGACCTCGGCGTCGTCAAGCGACACCGCAAAAGCCGACATGACCGTGCCGCTACGACTGCCGTCCCGGTATTGCTGCATAGCATGTACCAGGTAATCCATGTGTTGCCCGGATAACGTCGGTGGCTGCGGCACGACTCCGGCACCGGCAACGCCATGACAGGTGACACAGATGCCCGCCGTCTCGTTGCCTGCGACCGTTTCCGCATCGACTTCGTCGCCCGCTACCGCAAGCGACGCGAAGAACGCGGCCAGTTCACGGATATCCCGAGCGGAAAGGCTGCCGCCCTGCGCCTGCATGGTCGGATGCGGCCTGCTGCCATCGCTGTATGCGCCGAGTGCCGTTTCGATGTATGCCGCCCGCTGTCCGCCGAGCTTCGGTACCCGGTAGGAAGGATAGGCATTCCGATAACCCTCGATACCGTGACAGCCCATGCAGGTATAGGCCAGCAGCTTGCCCCGCTCGCTGTCGTCCTCAGCCACGGCAGGCTGCGCCGCCAATGCGCCGAAAGCCAGTATTGCCACCGTTCGCACCGTTCTGAAGATATTCGTATGCACTTGCACTGCCGGTTGTCTGTGGCTCGGGCCTGCACCCCGCGATCGCTCGAGGGCGCTATGGTAGTGACACTTCTGCCGAATTTCTACCTGTGCACGGCAGGTCCGACCACCGGCATGCTAGCATCGCCCACATCTGCGACCTTGCACGAGGTAGGACTGTGAAGAAATGGCTTGTAGCGCTGCTGGTTCTGGCAGCAGTGATTCTGTTGCTCTCACCCGGCATCATCGGTCGCCTGGCGGAGAAACAGGTGCAGGAAAATGCGCAGTGGGCCGATGACGAAAACGTCGAATTTTCGGTCAGCACGGAAAGCTTCGATCGCGGCTGGTTCAGTTCCGCAGGCCGTCATCGCATCGTCCTGAAGAGCGATGAACTACAACAGAAGTTAGCCGGCGGCACACGCGGCGCGTTGCCCTCGATCATTGTCGAGACGCGGATCGATCACGGCATCGTTCCATTTACGTCACTGCGTAGCGGCGGCGGCTCGCTCCGGCCGAGCCTGGCACGGACGGTTTCGACCCTGCAGCTCGATCCCGGTGATGGGGAGCTGGTGGCGATTCCCGGAAGAATCGTGAGCGAAATTGGTCTGTCCGGCGAAACGGCAGGTCATTATCGGCTCGAGGCCGGCGCCTTCAAAGACACTGATGTCACCCTGGAGTGGGCCGGGGCTGATATCGAGTTTCTCCTCAACCCGGCGGAGGCGCGGGTGTCGGCCGAGGGCGAGGTTCAGCCTTTTTCCGTGCATTCGGATACGGCGTCGGCCGAAATCGGCGCGATCCGGTTTTCCGGCGAGCAGGCGGGGACGAGTTTCGACTTCAACGTCGGCGCGTTGCATCTGGTCGTGGGCGAGGTATCGGTTCGCGACCGTCAGGGCGGTGTCACGGGCGTCGGTAAAATTACCCTGGACACCGACGTCAAGCTCGACCAGGAGCGGGTCAACGGACGCTCGCGGCTAAAGCTCGAGGCGTTGGCGATTCCCGCTGTCGGCGACCTCGACGTCAGTGTCGACCTGGTCGCCAGCAGGCTGGATGCTGCATCGCTCGGTAGAATTACGCGGGCGCTGGAAGAGGCGCAGGCCACAGCCAATCCGGGCCAGTCTATGTCCGGCATCTATCCGCTTATCGAAGCCGATTTGCAGCGCTTCCTTACCGCCGGCATGGAGCTGCGCTTCGAGCAGATTGACGTTTCACTGCCGCAGGGCGATATCACCGCCAGGATAAGCGTCATGCTGCCCGAGGCGGACGCGACCGCCCAGTTCTCCTGGGCCGGCGTGCTGCTGGCGCTCGATGCCAGCGCCGACATCACCGTGGCAGCGGCGCTGGTTGACATGGTAAGCGGCATGTATCCACAGGCGGCATCGTTAGTGCACAACGGTATGCTAAAGCAGAACGGCGACAGTTATGAATTGCAGGCACTTTTCGCCAGTGGTTTACTGAGTGTCAACGGCATGCCTATGCCGGTGCCGCTGCCCGGCATGTAAGAAGTCGCGTAACGCGACTGCGTTTGCCTTTGCTTCCGAGGCGCTAACCCCTTTCAGGAAAGATCCAGCTCTGCCGCCCGATGGCATGCGACCTTGCCGTCTTGCGTCTCTTCGAGTAGTGGCGTGTCCTTGCTGCAAGCATCATTGGCATGCAAACAACGCGGATGAAAAACGCAGCCGCTCGGTGGCCGCAGTATCGATGCCGCTTCACCGCTGACGGGCGGGGGTTGCCGAGCGGCGGTGGGGTCCGGCAGTGGCATAGCGTCGAGTAACGCCCGCGTATACGGATGCCGTGGTTGCCGGAACAAACGGTCGTTCGTGGTCAGTTCACAAATCCGGCCCAGGTACATCACCAGCACGCGGTGACTCATCTGTCGCACCACCGTGAGGTCATGCGTAATGATGATCAACGACAATGACGAGCGCGTCTGCTCGTCCAGCAGCAGCTGCAGGATGTCGCTCCGTACTGTGCCGTCGAGCGCCGCGACGGCTTCGTCACAGATCAGGATTTTCGGTTGCATGACCAGCGCTCTCGCGATCGCTACCCGCTGCGCCTGTCCGCCCGACAACTCGTGTGGAAAACGTGCTTTGAGCTCATGCTCGAGGCCGACCCGCCCGAGCATTTCGTCGACCCGCTGCTCTCTTTGCGCCGCTTTGCTGCCGGGCTCGTGAACGCTGATCGGTTCGGCAATGATGCTGCCAACGCGCATCGCCGGGTCGAGCGACGCAACCGGGTCCTGGAATACCATTTGCAGGCGGCGCCGGGTCTCGTTCGATCGTTTCCTGACAATATCCGGCAGCGCCATGCCGAGGAATCCGACTGTGCCGGTTTTCTTCGCCAACAAACCCAGCACCGCGCGAACCAGGCTGGTCTTGCCCGACCCCGATTCACCGACGATTGCCACGGTTTCCCCCGGCAGGACGTTGAAACTTAACGGCAATACGGCGTGCAGGTCATTCCGGCCCCTGCCGCGCCGTTCGCGAAAACTGACCGAGATGTCGTCCACCTCGAGCAGCGGCATGGCACCCACGGTCACGGGTGCCGCTTGTGCCGCGGCGTCCAGCCGCGGCGCGGCGGCAATCAGCGCCTGGCTTCGTTCCTGGCCGGGCGCCGCGAAGATTTGCCGGGTTGTTCCCTCTTCAAGCAAACAGCCTTTGTCGAGCACCAGGGTACGCTCGCTGTTGCCGGCGATCACGCCCAGATCGTGCGTAATCAGCAGCAATGCGGTGTTGGATGCATGACGTAATTCCTGCAGCAGGTTCAGTATCTGTGCCTGAATCGTTACATCGAGCGCGGTTGTCGGTTCGTCTGCAATCAAGAGATCCGGCTCCGCAATCAGAGCCGAGGCGATCAGCGCGCGCTGCCGCATGCCACCGGAAAGCTGATGTGGATAAGCACGGTACTGGCGCTCGGGATCCGGCAGGCCGACCCTTTGCAACATCTCGAGCGAGCGCTGCACGGCGTCTCTGCCGGAGGCAATACCGTGCGCGATCATAATCCGTTTCAGTTGCTTTCCGACCGACAGGTACGGATTCAGTGCCGCTTTCGGGTCCTGGAATACGATGGCAATTTTTTGTGGCCGCAGTTGATTGAGGCGCGCCGCCGGCGCGCCGAGTATCTCCTCGCCCTGTAATCGGATGCTGCCGTTGACCGACGCATTCGCCGGCAACAGGCCCATCACCGCCAGTGCCGTCTGTGTTTTGCCGGATCCCGATTCGCCGACAATGCCGACCGACTCGCCATCGTTGACCGTAAAACTCAGCTCACTGACGGCGGGCCTGCTGGCGCCGGGATAGCTGATGCTCAGTCCGGACACGCGCAACAGAGTCATTGCATCTCGCCCCGGGGATCGGTGAGGTCGCGCAATCCATCGCCGAGAAAGTTAAAACAAAGCAGCACGATAGCGAGCAGGCCAGCAGGGATCAGCAATACCCACGGCGCCTGCTCCATCTGGCTGACGCCGCCATTGACCAATGCGCCCAGCGACGTCTGCGGCTCCTGTATGCCGAGCCCGAGGAAACTCAGGAACGACTCCACCAGGATTGCCTGCGGAATGGTCAGCGTCATGTACACCACGACCATGCCCAACAGGTTCGGCGTGATATGTCGGAATATGATACCGAAAGAGGAGACACCGATAAGCCGCGCTGCATCGACGAACTCACGTTCCTTGAGGCTCAGCGTCTGCCCCCTGACGATGCGCGCCATCTCCAGCCAGTTGATCGCGCCGATCGCTACGAAGATCAGGAAGAAGCTCCGTTCGAATACGACCATCAGCAGAATCACGAGGAAGATAAACGGCAACGCGTACAACGCATCGACTGCACGCATCATCAAGGCATCCAGTTTGCCGCCGATGAAGCCGGCCGTAGCGCCGTACAACACGCCTATCACCAGGCTGACGATACTTGCGATAACGGCGACCAGCAGCGTCACCTGTGCGCCCATCATCGTGCGTACAAAAAGATCCCTGCCGAGATCGTCGGTACCAAACAGTTGCCCGTTCTGCAACGTGGGCGCAAGCAACCGCCGATCGAGATCGGTGGCCAGGTAGCTGTGCGAGCTGAACAGCGGTCCGAGCAGTGCAACAACGGCTATCGCCAGCAGGATTCCAGTGCTTATCAGCACCACCCGGCTACCGCGAACCTGCCCGATCAGTTGTTGCAGGGCGGTGAGGGCGCTCATCGCTTGCGAATCCGCGGGTCCAGCAGGCCGTACAGGATGTCGACCAGCAGGTTGAACAAAATGATGAGGACGGCGTACAGGATGACGATGCCGAGTACCAACGTGTAATCGCGATTGAGTGCGGCCAGCACGAACAGTCGCCCCAGTCCCGGGATACCGAAGATCTGTTCGACGACGACGGAGCCGGTGAGTATGCCGACGATCGCCGGACCCATGTAGGACAGCAGTGGCAACATGGCGGGCTTCAACGCATGGTAACGAACGATCGACACGGTGCCGAGCCCCTGCGCCCTGGCCGTACGTACGAAGTCGCTCGACATGGCTTCGATCATGCCACCGCGTGTGATGCGGGCAATGTAGGCAATCTGCGGCAAGGCCAGCGCAAACACCGGCAACAGGTAGCGCGACAAACCGCTACTGCTGCTCCAGCCGGCTGGCAACCAGTTGAGATGAACTGCGAAAGCAAGCACCAGTAACGGCGCAACAACGAAAATCGGGACCGAGATACCGATCATCGCAACGCCTGTCAGCAGCCGGTCGAAAAACGTATTTTTTTGTAGCGCCGCAAGCAGGCCGGCGGCAACGCCGAGTAGCAGTGCTACCGACATGGCGAGCGAGCCGAGCCATATGGACAGGGGCAGGGCCTTGCCGATCAGCTCGGAGACACTGTAGTCGCGGTAGCGATATGACGGTCCGAGGTCGCCGTGCAGCAGGCCGCGAAGATAGCGCTGGAATTGCTGCGGCAGCGATTCATCCAGGTGATAAGCGTGCGTTATATTTCTTTCGATGTCCGGTGGAAGAACCCGTTCCGCATCGAACGGGCCACCCGGCGCCGCATGCACCATGAGAAAAGCGATGACGATCACCAGCAACAGGGTCGGGATTGCGCCAATTATGCGCATCGAGGCGTAGCGCAGCATTGTTACCTTTTCGCGCCCGGCTCAGTCGGGCAGAGAGATACGGAGGTGCTGACTGTAATGATAATCCAGAACATTGTCTCCCCACCCCTGAATCCGCGGGTTGACCAGGTGTTTGCTGACGCGAAAGTAAATCGGTATCACCGGATGATCCGCCAGCAGGACGCGCTCGGCTTCCTCGAGAAAGAGCTGCCGGGTATACGGGTCAGTTTTTGTTGCCGCACGGCGCATTTGCGCGTCGTATTCTTCATTACGGTAGCCGAACATGTTTGACGGACTGTCGGATTCCAGCAGGTGCAGGAACGTATGCGCGTCGTTATAATCGCCCAGCCACGAAGACACGTATACCTCTGTGATTTCCTGCGCGCGGATGTGCGAGAGCAATACCTGGAACTCTTCGTTGATCAGGTCCGTTTTCACGCCGAGCACCACGCGCCACATTGACTCGATGGCCAGTGCTATGCGCTTGTGCGACTCCGACGTGTTATAGCGCAACTCGATTTGCAGCGGCTTTTCTTCGCTGTATCCGGCGTCGCGGTACAGCCGCCGGGCCTCAGCATGGCGCTCCTCCGCACTCATGCCGGCCCACGGAAATTGCGGCGACTCGTATTGCGCGACGCCCGGCGGCACCCAGCCATAGGCGGGCGTCTCGCCGCGCCCGGTGACTTTCTCCGTGATCGCTTCCCGGTCGATCGCCATCGAGAGCGCCTGCCGTAATTTTGCGTTGCCGGCAAACGGCGGCCGGGTCAGGTTGAGGCCGTAGAAATAGTTACCGAGATACGGCGCAACACGCACCTCGTCTGGCCGTTGTTCGCGCATTGCCTGTAACGATTCCTGCGGAATGTTGGCGGTGATATCCAGTTCACCGGCACGGTAGCGATTGAGCTCCGCCTGTGCCTCGGTAATGATGTGATGCCGCACCTTATCGATGGCGGTCTCGTCGTCCGCACGATAATACTCGTTGCGGCTCAATTCGATGACGGAACCCACCTCCCAGGCATCCAGTTTGTAAGCGCCGTTGCTGACGAAGCTGCCCGGCCGCGCATGCTCGTCGCCCAGGGCCTCCACCGCTGGCGGATGTAGGGGAAAGGTGCTCGGGTGCGACAGAAGGCTGAGAAAATACGGTACCGGTTGACGCAGTCTGACGATCAGTTCGAAGTCGCCGCTTGCCTCGACGCCAAGCGACTGCGGCGACAGCTCACCGGCAATGATCTCGGCTGCATTCTCTATGTCGGCGAGTGACTGGGCGTAGAATGCCGCGGTCCGCGGATCGACCAGGCGGCGAAAGCTGTAAACGAAGTGCGCTGCGGTTACCGTGGCGCCATTCGACCAGCGCGACTCCGGTCGTAATGTGAACGTGTACTGCCGCCCGTCCTCGGACAATTCCCAGGATTGTGCGGCTGCGGCGAGGAGCTCGCCGGTGGCGCTGTACCCCGTGAGGCCCTCGCCGATGTCCCGCTGCACGTCGCCGGCCTGCTTGGTGCGGGCTTTGTGATAGTCCAGTGATTCCGGCTCGACGCCGAGTGTGCGCTGCAGGACGGTGACAGCGGCATCGCCGGGTCCGGCGCAGCCGCCCGCTGAAAGCGCGAGCAGCGTACAGAGCAACAGGCAGTTACGCCACCCGGCCCCGTTGTTGTCCGATGTTCTCGACAATCGCGTGATTCCTGCCGGCGAATGGATGGGGGACAGTTCCCTCAGCACCGAGAATACCGCAACTGCAGGGCGGTACCGTCTACCGCGTCACTTTTTCGCTTGACCGCAGGCCGTCTGCGCTCGGGCCGGGTCCCCAGAACAGGCAGCGTACACGATCCCGTCAATTAGCAGCCCTTTTCACGCGGTTCGCTGCAGATGACGCTTTTTCAGGTGAATCAGCAACAGGGATACCGACGACGACGTCACCCCTTCGAGGCGCGAAGCATGCCCCACCGTGACCGGCCGCACAGCTTCGAGCCGTTGCCGCGCCTCGTTCGAGAGCCCGTCCACACGGCCATAATCCAGGTCCTGCGGCAGCTTGAGCGACACCTGCCGGGCTTGTCTGTCGATTTCACGCTGCTGGCGCTCGATGTAGCCCGCGTACTTCGCCTGCACCTCGAGTTGCAGTTCGACCTGCTCCCGCTCTTCGGCGTCGAAATCATCGCGCCATGTGCCAGCGCCAACGGCTGACAGGCCGGCGACCTCGGCATAGCGGAGCTCGGGGCGGCGCAGCAAATCCGCGGCGCTGCACTCGCGCTGTAGTTTGCCGCCCAGCGTCGCCTGGTCGGCTGCGCTCAATGTGGCATTGCGCACGAACTGTCCGCAAAGCCGCTGCTGTTCCACCGCGACCGCTGTGCGCTTCGCCGCGAAGGCCGACCAGCGCGCATCGTCCACCAGCCCGAGATCGCGGCCGACCGGCGTCAGCCTGAGATCCGCGTTGTCCTCGCGCAGCAACAAGCGATACTCGGCGCGGCTGGTAAACATGCGATACGGCTCGCTGACTCCGCGACTGATCAGGTCGTCAACCAGGACGCCCAGGTAGGCTTCGTTACGCAGCGGATACCACCCCTCCTGCCCGGTCGCCCGGCGCGCTGCATTGATGCCGGCCAGCAAGCCCTGCGCTGCGGCTTCTTCATAGCCGGTCGTGCCGTTGATCTGGCCGGCGAAATACAGCCCGGATACGTGCTTCGTTTCCAGTGTCGGCTGCAGTTCGCGCGGATCGAAATAGTCGTACTCGATCGCATAGCCCGGCTGCGTAATATGCGCGTTTTCGAAGCCCGGAATGGAGCGCACGAAACGCAACTGCGTCTCGTAAGGCAGGCTGGTGGAAATACCGTTGGGATAGACCTCGTGCGTGTGCAGGCCTTCCGGCTCGACAAAAATCTGGTGTGACGCTTTGTCAGCGAAACGCACGATCTTGTCTTCTACGGACGGGCAATAACGCGGTCCGACGCCCTCGATGCTACCGGTGTACATTGGCGACTCAGACAACGAGCCACGGATGATCTCGTGCGTTTCTTCGGTGGTCTTGGTGATGTGACACTCGACCTGTGCGGGGTGCTCGGCCCGGCGCCCCATGAACGAGAACACCGGCACCGGTTCGTCGCCGGGCTGCGGTGTCATCACCGAGTAGTCGAGTGTCTGGCCGTCGAGCCGCGGCGGCGTCCCGGTTTTGAGCCTTGCGACGCGAAACGGCATCTCCCGCAAGCGCTCGGCGAGGCGGTTTGACGGTGGGTCTCCCTCG
>Ga0255052_10001112_pt1 | contig 20619 bp, 16 predicted proteins | sample JV7_2_21_MG_FD_188632 | JGI IMG/M metagenome (GOLD analysis project Ga0255052, IMG submission 188632) | Seawater microbial communities from Jervis Inlet, British Columbia, Canada - JV7_2_21 | ecosystem: Environmental > Aquatic > Marine > Inlet | place: Canada: British Columbia | collected... | reverse complement strand
AGAAGCATTGTATCTAACCCTTATGTTTATTCTCTGTCCATGGCTGTTTACTGTACTTCATGGACATTCTACGGCAGTGTAGGAAAAGCAGCAAACTCAGGTTTAAGCTTCCTGACTATTTACATCGGGCCGACTCTGATGGCTGCGTTGTGGTGGATTGTCCTGAGGAAGATAGTTTACATATGTAAGGAAAACAGAATCACATCAATATCTGATTTTATCGCATCCCGCTATGGCAACTCTATTTTCCTGTCAGCCCTTGTGACATTTGTTGCAGTTGTAGGAATAACACCGTATCTGGGACTTCAGTTAAAGGCGATAATGACCACCTTCTCTATCCTCGCAGGCAAACCCGAAGGCAGTCATTTTGCCGGATGGGCTATAACTTTCATTATAGGAATATTTGCTGTTTTTTTTGGTGCGCGAAAGATCGACGTCTCTGAGCGTCATAGCGGACTTGTCTTTGCCATCGCCTTTGAATCAGCGATAAAGCTGATAGCTTTCCTGGCGGTTGGGTTCTCCGTTACTTACGGTCTTTTTGACGGTTTTGAAGATATATTTGACAGAATTCACAATTCTGAATTTGCATCGCTTATGTCGCTTGGCGAAGATTCTTCAGTAAGCTTTATGGAATGGACCTCACTAACGTTTCTTTCTATGATGGCCATAATGTTTCTGCCAAGGCAGTTTCAGGTTGCAGTAGTTGAGAACTCATCCTATGATCATATTAAAAAGGCTATGTGGCTGTTTCCGCTTTATCTTTTCTTAATAAACATCTTTGTCCTTCCCATAGCTTACGGCGGGCTCTTACTCGGTGAACCCCAGCAGGATGCAGACTTTTTTGTGCTCAGCATTCCGTTAAATCAGGGCGTTCCATATCTGGCATTGCTGGCTTTTATCGGTGGTTTTTCTGCAGCTACTGCAATGATTATAGTGGAATCGCTTGCTCTCAGCACTATGGTAATGAACAGTTTTGTGATGCCGACAGTATGGGGCCTGAATGCCATGAAGGGCTTTTACGTTATGATCATTAATACAAGAAGAATCATCATCCTTGGTTTGGTGTTCCTTGGATATACATTTGCTGTATATATCGGCGATTTTTACAGCCTTGTGGACATCGGACTCAAATCATTCGAGGCTGTTACGATATTTGCGCCTTCTTTCCTGCTCGGGCTGTACTGGAAGGGAGGGAATAAAAAAGGGGCTATAGCTGGAATACTTGCAGGTTTCACTATATGGATATATACACTTATGATACCTGCGCTCATGAGAGCGGGTATCATTGCCAAGGACGGTGTACTGGAATATATCTTTAGCTATACATTTCTGAATCCTACAGCACTGTTTGGCCTTGAAGGTCTTGACCGGTGGAGCCATTCCCTTTTCTGGGGCCTGTTTTTAAACCTGTTTTTTTATGTCACTGTTTCTCTCTCTACGAAACAATCAGAAGCTGAAACTAAGCAAACTATAATATTCGTTGACACTTATTCCCCGTTGCATCTTGGACTGGACAGGCCAAAGAGCGTAGACGAAACAGAAAATATTCTGGCCCAGTATATAGGGAATGCAGAGGCTTTATCTGTGGTTGAGAGGTTTATGCTTAGAAACGGGATAAAGAGGAATAGTGTTAACAACGAAGGGCTTATCAAACTCAGGGGGGAAGCTGAAAAGGTACTTTCCGGGATCCTCGGCCCGTCTATCAGCAGTCTTATTTTTAAGGAGACAACAATCTTGACTCAAGACGAGAAAATGCAGATCTCAGACTCTGTCAGGAGGATTTCGAGCAGCTTAAGACTCTCTAGGCAGGAACTTGCTGAAAAAAACAGGCAGCTTGCCCTTCTCAAGGAATTCAGTGAAAACATAATCGAAAGTGTTCCTCTTGGTATCGCAATGCTGGATGAATATCTTCAGGTGAAATACTGGAACAGTGCTATGGAAAAAATTACAGGGGTTGAAAAGTCCGACGCTTTTAATACTCATGCAAGTCTCTTGCTGAAATGTCTTGAGATAGATTTATTTCTCCCGGAAGTTAAGGAAGGGGAAGTTATCTGTAGTCGTACACTTGGAAGCGAACAAAAGGCAATATTAAAAGTTTATCTTAACAAGTTAACCGGAAAGCAGAAAGGGTATGTTCTTGTAATAGAGGATGTAACGGAAAAGAAAAAAATTGAAGAAGAACTATTCAGAACAACCAAGCATGCAAGCATAGGGAGGCTCGCTGCGGGGGTTTCTCATGAGATCGGAAATCCGTTAGCATCAATTTCTTCCCTTGTTCAGGAACTGCTTTCAGAAAACCTTGCCCCTTTTACAGCGGACTCTTTAGGCACGATTAATATGCACATTAACAGGATAGCAAGAATCGTCAGGAGTCTTGGAGACTTTGCCAGATTATATCCGAAACAGAAAGTCTTAACCAGCCTTAAAGATATACTGCAAAATACTATTGACCTTGTGAGGTATGACAATAATTTTAAAAAGATAAAAATTTCAACTGATGTCCAGGATATTAAGCCTGTAACAATTGATCCTGATGAAATGCAGCAGGTTTTTCTTAATCTGATGCTGAATGCCCGTGATGCCATGCCTGATGGTGGGAATATAAATATTGCTATCAGGAGCAGCAACGGATTTGTAGAGGCTGTATTTACCGATACCGGAACAGGAATAGATCAGGAAAACAGGGACAAGCTCTTTGATCCATTTTTCACTACAAAAGGACCGGCAAAGGGAACCGGGTTGGGGCTCAGCATATGTTACAGCATTATTAAAGACCATGGAGGTTCGATCGAAGTAGATTCGGTAAAGGGTGGTGGAACGAGCTTTACGTTAAGAATACCTGCTTAAAATAATAAAAAGGGCAGGCCTGGAAGAGATAAAGAAGCGAGAAATGAAAATATCTGAAAATGAACGTTAAGGAGGAAAGTGAATAAAGTATGCCGAAAAATATTTTAATTGTTGAAGACGAAGATACCCTTCGGGAGTCGCTTAAACGTATATTTGTAAAAGATGGTTTTAGTGTGGATACAACTGAATCTGCTGAAAAAGCACTGAATATGCTGGACTCAAATATCTACGATGTAATTGTTTCGGATATTATTCTCCCCGGAGCGGATGGCATAGAAATGTTAACCAGAGTCCGGCAGGAATTACCTGACCAGCTATTTATAGTTATGACTGCTTACGCATCTATTGACACAGCTATAAAAGCACTTAGGGCTGGAGCATATGATTACATTATGAAGCCTGTAATGCATGAGGAAATCAAGCAGGTTGTTGGTAATGCTATAAGGCAGAGGCATCTCCAGATTGAAAATGTCCTTCTTAAGAGAGAGATAGGGAAATCATATGATTTTAGCAGCATTATCGGAGACAGCTCTGCTATTAAAGCGATCATTGAAGAGGTCAGGAAAATTTCTGACACAAAAAGCAATGTTCTTCTGTTGGGCGGCACCGGCACAGGCAAAGAACTTTTTGCGCGTGTCATACATCATAATAGTCATCGAAGCGAGATGCCTTTTATCCCTATAAACTGTTCGGTGATTCCGGAAAGTCTTCTGGAGAGTGAACTTTTCGGACATATGAAAGGAGCATTTACCGGCGCAATAACATCAAAGAAAGGCCTATTCGAAGAAGCTGACGGCGGAACAATATTCCTGGATGAAATTGGAGACATAAATCCTTATTTCCAGATTAAGCTTTTGAGAGTGCTTGAGGACCATGTTATAAGGCCTGTTGGCAGTACAAAATCCCTCAAAGTTGATCTGAGAATTATTGCCGCAACAAACAAAGAACTTGAAACCGCGGTCAAAGAAGAAACCTTCAGGGAAGACCTGTTTTATAGGATAAACACTATCATACTTAAGATACCATCATTAAGAGAAAGGAAAGAAGATATTTCTCTACTGGTCAACCATTTTCTAAAGAAGTATTCCCAGGATCTGCAGAAGCATGTTACCAGTATTTCGGATGAAGCCCTTAAACGAATGGTTAACTATGACTGGCCCGGCAATGTCCGTGAATTACAGAATGTGATTGAAAGGGCGATACTTATAACGGATAGCGATAAAATTACGATTGGCAACCTTCCTGAAGCAATGAAAAATAATAAATCATTCCAGAAATTTTCCCTTGGCAAGAGGCTGTCTATTGAGGATTATACAAAAGCAGTTATTCTCGAATATCAGGCTAGTTGCAATGAACAGCAGATAGCGGCTATATTGGGCATAACCAGAAAATCTCTTTGGGAAAAGAGGAAAAAGTGGGGTTTGGGAAGGAAGTAGATTGTCTATTACTTTACGTAACAAAGCAGCAAGGTAGCGTTACTGTAAGTTACATGCCCCCTAATAACCATCTTTCCCCTAAGTCATTAACTCCCTGTTTTTCCTGGATTTTCACCCGTAACATGCTGGCATTTTATTTGCATTATAAATATGATTAATAACTGTGTTTCTTAACTGATTATCAAATACATGATTACAGAAGACAGTATAAGCTTTTTAAAAAGCATCCCACCGTTTCAATTTCTTGACAGCTCTACAATCAAAATCATTGCCGATAATCTTTCATTAGAATTTTTCCCTAAAGGTTCGATGATCCTGGTTGAAGACGGTCCTCCGAGCGATTCTCTCAGAATTGTTAAAAAGGGGGGAGTCAAAATATACTTGTCAAGCGATGATGACATGGTAATTGATTTCAGAAGCGAAGGAGATTCATTTGGTTATCTATCTCTTATAAATGGCGATAAATCACGTGCTAATATACAGGCTGTTGAGGACACTCTCTGCTATGTAATTCCTAAAGAAATTATTTTGAAGATCATCAACACGGAACCTGTTTTTGGCGAATATTTCATGAAATCATTTTTCAAGAACTACCTTGATAAGACTTACAAGGAAATGCGTGATAAAAATATTCTTTTTAAAGAGGGAGAAAAACTTCTATATACAACTCTTATCAAGGATTTGGTCAATAAGGGGGCGATAACAGCACCTGTCGACACCACAATCAAAGATGCAGCAGGAATAATGTCCAGGCATGGTATAAGCTCCATTGTACTTCTTGATAGGAATGATATTCCAATGGGCATTATAACTGACAGGGACCTTCGGGATAAGGTTGTTTCCAAAGCTGTAGATACTGCCGGTCCTGTTAAGGAGATCATGAGTCCAAACCTTGTGACTGTGGATGCCGGCAAGACATGTTTTGATGCCCTTGCCACCATGATTAAATTCAATATTCACCATCTGCTTGTGACTGAGAATAAAAAACTTATCGGGGTTGTAACTAACCATGATTTTATGATACTTCAGGGCAGATCTCCGCTATCCATTTTAAAAAATATAGACCGGCAAACAAATGCAGAAGATTTACTGACCATATATGAAAAAATCAGCTACATATCAGTAATGCTTTTAAAAGAGGGTGTAAGGACGAATCATATAATGAGAATCATTACCGAGCTTAACGACAGACTTCTTAAAAAAATCATTGAGTTGAGCATTGAAGAGATAGGCAACCCTGATTATTCTTTTGCATTCTTTGTTTATGCTTCAGAGGGACGAAAGGAACAGACATTCAAGAGCCCTTTTCACTGTGGTATTATGTACGAAAATATAAATTCATACGATCAGAAACAGGAAATTGAAGCATTTTGCTCAAAATTTATCAGGTATCTACAGTCTATTTTTATTAAATGCGGTTTACCTTTTTTTGATATACACCCGCTTGGTGAAAATACGCATATATACAGAGAAATATCTGAATGGGAAAATGATATAATCAATTGCCTGAATTCCAGTAATCGTATTCGTGCATTTAAGGCAAGAACACTGCTGGATGCAAGAACTATTTATGGGAATGAATCATTTGTCACATCTTTAAGGGACCGTCTTTATAAGCGCATTATGAAAGATGAGAAATTCAGTTCCGCGCTTTATATCCATGAGACAAAACAGAAATCTCCTGTTGGCTTTTTCAAACATTTTGTGATGGACAGCAATGGAGAACAAACGAAGCAGTTTAATGTTAAGGAAAAAGGGATAAATCAGATTGTTGATGCATTGCGTGCCATGGCGATTATGTTCAATATAGATGAAACCTCTACACTTGAGAGACTGGATGTACTATTCAGGAGAGGACATATACCGTCAGACCTTCGTAATGACATTGCTTCATCTCTGGAATTCCTGTTTCATCTTCTTCTACAACATCAGATGATCGAAAAGGAATCGCATATGGAATTGGACGATACTATTGATCCTGGAACAATGTCATTGCTGGAAAAAAAGACGCTCAAGGAAGTTTTTCAGATAATTCCGGTGCTGCAGGTCACTATGGATAATGCGTTCAAACGTTTAAAAGCAATGGCTTAATGAGTACTGAAAGTTGCTTTAGATGGTTTAAAAAAAAATTAATAATGATAAAACAAACACCTGGACAGGCAAGATCAGTAAAAATACACCCTTTGTTGATTGTCCATTTGTTGTGTTTGATATGGAGTTAAGTGGTCTTGATGCAAAAAAAGACTTTATTATTTCGATCGGAGCGATTAAAATGACCGGTAGTACAATTAACATCAGCAAGGAATTTTACAGGATGATTAAACCATCAGGAACTCTTTCAAGAGAAAATGTGGCAATACATGGAATGACTCCGGGCGAGCTCGAAAATCAGGAAGACCTTGATAACGTATTCCCGGATTTCCTGGAATTTATTGAAGAGTCTGTGCTTGTCGGACATTTTGTTAATATAGATCTCAAATTTGTTAACAGGTACCTTAAACGTAGAGGTCTTCAGAAACTTTCTAATCCTGCTCTTGATACTCATAACATTCATGAATGGCTTTCCGAGAACGGCCAGGAATTCAGAAAACATTACCGTGGCAGTTCGGGTAAAACAGATCTGTTCTCGATTGCCAAGAGATACGATATTACAATCGACACATTACATAATGCCTTAAGTGATTCGTTTGTTACAGCTCAGCTGTTTCAAAAATTTTTATATTTTTTGCATGCAGAAGGTATGCACGGACTAAATGAAGTAATAAAAATCGGCAGAGCATAATGGTAGTAAATTAAGGTGATGCCAGATATATGGGGGGGTGATAAAGAGTTATTAATTCCAGTCCATATTTTATGGGCTCAATACTTAAGAAAGGGAGGTAAGATTAGTGGAAGCTAAAATAATATGGTTAATTGCTTTTGTTGGTATGTACTGGGCCTATTGCATAGCAATGGGTATCAAGGGCGCAAGACTTGCTAAGAGCGCGTCTGACTACTTTATTGCCGGTCGTACTATTCCTATCTGGGTCTTTGTTCTTGCTGCTACGGCAACATCGTTCTCTGGATGGACATTTATGGGACATCCGGGACTGCTTTATCGTGATGGTTTCCAATATGCATATGCATCGTTTTACGCCATCACAATCCCTTTTACCGGAGTTGTATTCCTCAAGAGGCAGTGGATTCTCGGAAAAAGGTACGGTTATGTAACACCGGGTGAAATGTTTTCCGACTATTTTAAATCCGATGCTATCAGGGTACTGACAGTTGTTGTTGCGCTGGTTTTCTCAATCCCGTATCTCGGTGTTCAGCTGAGGGCGTCAGGCTTCCTGTTTAACGTACTTACTGACGGTATGCTCGGTGTTGAAACGGGTATGTGGATGCTATCAGCCATCGTTTTTATCTACGTTGCATCAGGCGGACTCCGTGCTGTGGCATACGTGGATACAGTACAGTGTGTCCTTCTTGCGGGCGGTATCGTTGCAATCGGTTTAATCGCCCTTGACGCAGCAGGCGGATGGACAGCCCTGAATGCAGGTATAGCAAAGCTGACCTCACCTGATGCTGTCGCTGCTCTGGGCGGGGAAGTAATGGATAAGAAGCGAACGATGGATGGATTTAGCCATTACATTGCCGTTCCCGGTGTAATTCAGTTTATTCCGGCTGGAACCAAGGCAGTTGGCGGAGCATGGACAGGTATCATGATCCTTTCTTACGCCTTTGCACTTATGGGAATCCATTCTTCACCGGCTTTCTCAATGTGGGCATTCTCAAACAAGAATCCGAGACCATTTGCACCCCAGCAGGTTTGGGCTTCTTCATTCGGTATCGGTGGAATCCTGATTTTCTTCACAGCAATGCAGGGTCTCGGCGGACACCTTATCGGTGGTGACCCCAGAATGCTGCAGGCCGGCTTTGCAACAGATGTCTTGAATATGGGCAAAGGCTTGATGGAAATGCCGGGTAAACAGGGCATGATCGTTCCAGTCCTGATCAACCTCCTGGCTACAACTGCTCCATGGGCGGTTGGTCTCCTGAGCGTATGCGCTCTTGCTGCAATGCAGTCAACCGGTGCAGCGTATATGTCAACGGCAGGTGGTATGCTTACGAGAGATCTTTATAAGCACTTCGTGAATAAAGATGCATCCCACGCAACCCAGAAGCTGTTCGGAAGAATCGGCGTTGGAATAATCGTTCTCTCTGCTCTCGTAGTTGCAACAACATCGAAAGACGCCCTCGTTCTTCTCGGTGGTCTTGCCGTTGCTTACGGTTTCCAGATGTGGCCTGCTCTTATCGGAATATGCTACTGGCCGTTCCTCACAAGAAGAGGTATCACAGTTGGTTTAATACTGGGCCTGATCGCAGTTACATGCACAGAGACAATCGGAACAAAGTGGTTCGGAATTACTTCATGGGGCCGTTGGCCGTTGACTATCCACTCAGCAGGTTGGGGTATTATCTTCAATCTGGGATCAGCAATCCTGATATCAGCAATGACTCAGGACCCTGAATCACGTTCACACAGGCAGAAGTATCATGACTTCCTGAAGGAGCATGCAGGACTTCCTCCAGAGAAGAAGAGCCTTGTGCCGCTGGCATGGATAATTGTTGTTGTCTGGTTCATATTCGCACAGGGACCTGGAGTAGTTATCGGCAACACTATCTTCGGTAATCCTAATGATGCTGCAACCTGGATATTCGGTATGCCTTCAATCTGGGCATGGCAGATTGTCTGGTGGGCGCTTGGTGTAGGAATGATGTGGTTCCTCGCGTACAAGATGCAGATGTCTACTATACCTGATAAAGAAATTGAGGTCCTTGTTGAAGACATCGGTGATACTTCAAAGGCACGTCTTGATGCAGATAAACCTTAATCACCCGTTGTAGTTTTCCTTAAAGGGGGGAGATTTTTTCTCCCCCCTTTAATTTTCCTATAAAATTAAGATATCCTATTATGCGTTATAAGTAATGCGATACGTAAACTATGATCTGAAATAGTATTTATAATCTTGCTATTAATATATGATTTATAATGAATTTCGTTAAATGAACTGGAGGAAGCTTGGACATTGATCCTATAGTAGTATGGCGCTGGATATCAACAATTTTTCTGGCAGCAGTTCTTTTTAGGCCGGCAAAGAAATTCATTTTAGCGCAGAAACTTAATAAGGCCGAACGAAAGCTCAAGAGGGCCATGACTGAAGAAGAGATAAAAGAAGTTGAAAGAAGGACCATACCAGTGATAGCGATCATTGTCATCACGTTTTCGATGTTTTTTAACAATGTTATTATGAATAAATTCTACAAATGAAAAAAAACTTAACGCCATTGATAGTTTTTATATGTCTCGTAGTTTTTGCAGTATTTTACTTTCAGTACACAATGAAGGAAACCGTTCCGGGGGAAAACCAGTTCAGGTTTGCCAATAAGAACCTTGAAGACGGCAAATACGATGAAGCGCTGAAAGTATTTGATGAAGTCGTATCGCAATACCCCGATTATTCGGACGCCCATATGGGCAGGGCGATAACTCTTATGGAGCTTGGTATGTTTGATGAGTCAAGGACTGCATTTGACAGGGCAATCAAACTCAATGAGAAATTTGCAACAGCTTATGCCAACAGAGGGATATTAAATGACCGCACAGGCAGGTTCAAAGAAGCTGTACATGATTACAGGAAATCTGTTGAGCTTGAGCCGGAAATAGACAAGGGTCCGGGATATATCTGGAGATTCCTTCATAATGTCGCTGACAGGCCCCCGTCAGTCTCGGACAGGGCGGACTATATAGAGAAAGAGCTGCAAAAACCTGCATCCGAGCGTCTACTGAGAGTCCCTGAACTGGACGAGAAACAGAGGATGTATAAGAAGTAAGGATTCAAGGAGCCCAGGGGACAAGTTTTAGAATTTATATAATTTCACTCGAACCCTTACAGAATCAGTTCCCCAAATTCGCTTCCCACTATATCCTGCAATGTTGATATCGCCTTGAATGCCTGCTTGAGGAGTTCCTGGCTTCTTTCAGAAAGCTCATGCGGGTTCAGATAGTAGTCTGCTGTTCCTTTATGCAGGTAGTTGTCTGCCTGGGCCATAAATGTATGATGGAGGATCACCCTGTAAGCGTTTTCAAAATATTCTGAATCATCACTCTGTATAATGCCCTTTGCAACAAGCGCCTGGATTCTTTTGATCGTGGATGTCTCTCTTATACTGTGTTTCATAGCAAGCACTCTCGCGGATTCTATAAGAAAAATAAGGCCGCTTCTTTTCATGTCGATCTCTTTTTTATGGGCACCTTTTTCAGTTATAAATGTATTGAACAGTCCGAGCGGAACTTTATGTCTGCCTTCTTCCTCTCCATGCATCTGCCTCAGGATATTCCGGTTTCTTGAGAGTTCCTCAAAAGCGTAATCCATATAGCTATCAAACAGGTCTGAATTGCCATAAAGCAGAGACGAATCAAAAATCAGCGTCATGTATCGAACTGTAAATGGCCCCGGTCTGTTGAAAATATAAGACAAATGAAGCTGCCATTCAGATATACGCTTTCTCCATGTTGGGTTTTGTCCCATGACATTTCCTGGACAATATATAAAGCCAGCTGCATTAAGTGCGTCAGAAAATCTTTTTGATATCTCATAAAAATAATTATCAAACTCATTGTAGTGTTTATCATTATAGTCCTCAATGATTACACAAAAGTCCTGGTCTGGAAAAAGAAGGTTCTCTTTTCTCCCATGACTTCCTGTTACAAAGAAACAGAAATCCGCAGGAGGCGGACCATAATCATTTATAACTCTTTGAACTAAACGCTTGTGAATATCGAAATTAACGAGTGAGATCATGGTTAGAACGTCAATAGGATCAACTCTTGATGACAGTTTTTCCTGAACGAGATGAATCAGGTCATTTTTGATTTTCTTCAGATCAGCAACAGACTCAGCTCTGTCAAGCTCGCCTATAATTACAAATGGCTCAGAATACCTGATCTTCATGATCTGTCTCATAGTAATAATGCCGGCAATTTTGTTGTTCTGGACGATCGGAAGATGTTTAATTGTATGACGCATGAAAGTTGAAAGTGACTCAAACAACGAATCAGAAGGTGAGAGACAAACAGGATTCTTGGTCATAATATCAGCAATTTTCTTATTATTAATGTCCTGGACCCCATCAGCTACAACCTTTCTCACCATGTCCCTTTCTGTCACTATTCCGACTGGACGGCTATGCTGATCAGTTACAACTACTGATGAAACTTTTCGTTTTGCCATCTTCTGTGCGATAGACCGGACTGTATCTTCGGGACTGCAAAGAAACACATTTTTTTCCATGAGATTGCCCAAAGTTTCGTTATAGTGAAAGGAAGCAATGCGGTACAGGACATCATTGTTTTGGAGAAGATTGTTGCTTTCAGATGGAGTTATATTGTTGTCAGCCATATTAATTCAGTTTATTAAAATTCTGTCAACTATATTATATTAATCCTGTTTCTTTTTGGGGTATCAATGGCAAAATCGACTATTTTTTTTAACTTACGACATGAATTATTGATACTGTGAGTCGCTACATTAGGTAACGAAAATATTTGCAATGTTACTATTTGTAATAGAACGCAATTTCAACTTATAGAAATAAAGAGCTTGGCACTCTAACTCTATGTTTTTAAATAAATAAATCCTCTTCTGTTTATATACAATAGGCATTAATTTTGCTTTACAAAAAATAGTCTGAAATTGACAATACCACTTTAGTATATTAGGGTATATTCTATTATTTCAGATAGTTTGGCAGGAAATAGTATTCAAATTTTAATCAATTGGAGTTTCTGAATCAGGTTATAGAAGCATATCTATCCATTAAAATTTTTTTAAAGGAGGGCTGAAGTATGTCAGAAGATAAATCGATCAAGGTATTGTCATCAGAAGATAGGACTTTTCCGCCGTCAAAGGAGATGAGCGAGAGGGCCCACATTGGGAGTATTGAAGAGTATGAGAAGATGTACAAACGGTCGGTAGAAGATCCGGAGGGGTTCTGGGGAGAAATTGCTGAAAAGAATATCTCATGGTTTAAAAAGTGGGACAAGGTTCTTGAGTATGATTTCCACAAGCCCGAGATCAAGTGGTTTATTGGCGGCAAGCTCAATGCATCGTACAACTGCCTTGACCGACATCTTGAGGCTGGGAGAAAAGATAAAATAGCCATCTTATGGGAGGCTGATGACGGGTCAAACAGGACATATACATATGAGCAGCTTCACCTTCAGGTGAACAGGTTTGCCAATGTCCTGAAGAAGAATGGTGTGGGTAAGGGCGACAGGGTCGGAATATATATGCCGATGATACCGGAGCTAGCCATCGCCATGCTTGCATGCGCAAGGGTGGGTGCGATCCACAGTATTACTTTTGGCGGATTCAGCGCACAGGCATTAAAAGACAGGATCAATGATTGTGGGGCAAAGCTGGTCATCACCTCTGATCAAAGTGTCAGGGGCGGCAAGCATATTCCGCTTAAGATAAATGCGGATAATGCGGTCGAGGATTGCCCCACTGTCGAGAAGATGATCGTTGTCAAACATGTAGGCGACATAGATATGAAAGAGGGCAGGGACATCTGGTGGCATGAAGAGATGGCTGCAGAAGATATTGAAGACTACTGCAAGCCTGAAGAGATGGATGCTGAAGACCCGCTCTTCATACTTTACACATCAGGTTCAACAGGCAAGCCCAAGGGAGTGCTCCACACGACCGGCGGCTACATGGTCTACACTAACCTTACCTTTAAATATATATTTGATTACCATGAAGAGGACATCTGGTTCTGCGGGGCTGACATAGGTTGGGTAACAGGGCACAGCTATATAGTTTACGGTCCTCTTGCTGAAGGCGCAACAAGTATCATGTTCGAGGGGATTCCTACATATCCAGACCCGGGAAGGCTCTGGGATATGTGTGACAAGCACAAGGTCACACAGATATACACAGCGCCAACCGTCATTAGGGCTTTGATGAGGTCGGGTGAAGAATGGCCCAACAAGTATGACCTCTCTTCACTCAGGGTCCTCGGCTCTGTAGGAGAGCCGATCAATCCGGAGGCATGGATGTGGTACTACAAGAATGTGGGCAGGGAGAGGATCCCTATAGTGGATACCTGGTGGCAGACCGAGACAGGCGGTATACTTATTACGCCGCTCCCGGGCGCGATGACCCTCAAACCCGGTTCTGCAAACAGGCCCTTCTTTGGTGTTGTTCCAAAAATCGTAAAACAGGACGGTTCAGAAACGGGTGTAAATGAGGGCGGATACCTCCTAATTGAGAAGCCGTGGCCTGGAATGCTCCGGGGCACATATGGCGACCCCGAGCAGAAGCGTGTCAAGGAGGTCTACTTCTCACAGTTCCCCGGAAGCTATATGTCAGGTGATGGTGCGAGGTTTGATGAAGATGGTGATTACTGGCTGATGGGAAGGATCGATGACGTCATCAATATCTCAGGCCATAGGCTCGGCACAGCAGAGGTTGAGTCTGCGCTTGTAAGCCATGAAACAGTAGCAGAGGCAGCTGTTGTGGGATACCCTCATGACATCAAAGGTGAAGGCATTTATGTTTATGTCACTCTTAAGGAAGGGCAGGAGCCTTCAGATGACCTTAAAAAGATACTGGTTGGCCACATAAGGAAGGAGATCGGGCCTATTGCGACTCCTGACAAGATGCAGTTTGCTCCCGGACTTCCCAAGACAAGAAGCGGAAAGATCATGAGAAGGATACTTAGAAAAATCGCACAGGGTGCAGTCGATGAACTTGGCGATACTTCAACTCTGGCTGATCCTTCGGTTGTTGATAATCTTGTAAAAGAGAGACAATAATTACGTAAGGGCGGGGTTACCCCGCCCCTACAATTAAATCACCCTGCAATAATAGCATGGATAAGTACATTCTTGACAGGAACAAAGCTGCTCTTGTTATCGTGGACATTCAGGAAAGACTTGTTGTTGCTATGGATCAGAAAGAAAATGTAACAACAAACTGTCTGCATTTAATCGAAGCTGTTAAACTTTTCGAAATTCCCACTGTAGTCACTGAACAATACCCTAAAGGGCTCGGGCCTACGATCCCTGAGCTAAAGGATGCTATTTCTGGTTACGCTCCTTTTGAGAAGATCACATTTGATTGCTGCAGTGGAGATGGTTTTTTGGAAAAAATAGCATCTCTTGGGAAAAAACAGATTATTTTAACCGGCATGGAAACTCATGTGTGCGTACTCCAGACATGCCTCGGCCTGTTGAAGGAAGGTTACACTGTTCATCTGGTGAGTGATGCTGTCTGTTCAAGGAAGCATACGGATTACAAGACTGCCAGGGAAATGATGCGCGATGCGGGCGCTGTTATCACCTGTACTGAAACGGTATTATTTCAACTTCTCGAAAAAGCGGGAACCCCGGAGTTTAAAGTTATTTCAAAGAGGATCAAGTAGCGACGTATTCCATTCTATATTCATTTACAGAAATGTTATTTTCCGGGTTGCTGATTTTATAACGAAAATACGATCATTATTACTTTTTGCGTCTGCAGGCACGACAAAAAAGCCATGACGTTCAGGGTCATAACTTAATGCGAAACCTGTAATTATTTCACCGTCAACCAATTGCACCTCAACTTTCTTGCCGCCTCCTGCTACAATGTCTGTGTCATCATCCTCATGCTCTTTGTTTCCTTCAAAATCTTTCACAAAAAAAGCTGCTTTCAGATCATCAATATTAATCTCTACGATTTTTAGTTTTTCAATTTCGACCTTTACTTTTTTGCCGCTGGATTGCTCCAGATGGAAAAAGGCCTTACGGATCGAAAAATTATTGGTTTTTCCTTTAATAATAGTGCCATCTTTGAATCGTGCTACTATTTTGTTTGTGGCCATAAATTATTCTCCACGCTTATTTCTTGAGGTCTGACACCTAGAGTATATTTTCAGGAATGATAAATGTGGATTGCCTAAACCCTTACTTCTGCCATCCAGATCCCATGAGCACTGCAATTGCTGATGACGGTAAGAAGCCCTGAGGCAATACCATTAAGCCGAAATGTTGATTCAGGACTCATCTTCTTGCAATTTAAATTGACTCTGGCAATACACCTTCTGTTATTATTGAATTCATCAAAATAATAATCCAAAAATGTAATTCGATCGCTAGTATCCATGCTATGCTTAATCTCTCCAACCTTGACGTTCACATCTATACATCTATGATCCTGAGTGAAGCCATACTCTTTTGAGATAGTGATAACAGGAAGGTGTTTTTTTTCAAATTCTCCGATCTCTTCAAAATCGCTCAATGTTTTTATTGCGTGAGAATTTTCGATAAAGTTATCTATGGATGCATTACAAAGAGGACAGTTTGTAGGTGTCTGGTTAAATGCGATATGATTACATATATTACAAGTGTACTTTTTTATTTTCTGTTGAGCAGTTTTTAAATCTTTACTGCTCCATCTGAGAATTCTTACCAGATCCAGATATTGGTCAGGAGGATTTAGAAACTCTACGCCCATACCTGTAAACTTGTCACCTGTATTAAATAATCTTCGCACCTTTACAGGCAAAGATAAAACTTTTTCTCTTACCTGGATATAAATATCAAACTCTGATTTGACAGGGAATAGTGTTTTGGAATTAATATACATGCCATTTTCAGACATATTTGTTACTGTGCCTGAAAATATTTCATTGCGGAAGGAAAATTTTATTTTACGGTTCGAAGCGATTCTATCTGTAGATCTTTTTTCCATACTCCCCCCCCTGAAAGAACGATTCGTTTTTATTAAAGATGATTATTGCATAAATATGTTTTATTGTCCAATAAAATATATTTATTAGAATTATAACTAATTCAAATTTGCTTAGTTGCGTGCACAGGCAATTTACTGGCCTGCAACAATAATCTGGAATGTGATGATTGATTCCGGTTAATTTTCAGACAGGTGACCGCTTAATCATTGTCAGAAAAAATATCCCTATGCTGACCAGAACAATAGTTGGCCCTGATGATGTGTTGAGAAAGACAGAACCAATCAAGCCGACAACCCCGGAAATAACACCAAAGACGCAGGACAGTGCAAAAAGTTTTTTCATGCTTGATGCAATGTTTTTTGCTGAAGCAGCCGGTACTATGAGAAGAGATGTTACGAGTATCATGCCTATTATTTTAAGGCTGACAGTTATAACAACTGCGATTATAAGAAATAGCAGGTATTCAAAGAGCCTCACGTTAATACCATCAACACGTGCAAGGTCTCTGTTAAATGTAATCTGTAGAAAGGGTTTAAAGAATGTCAGAAGAATCGCTATGGTTAATACACCTGTAATGAAAATCAGCATCAGGTCGGTGTTTGTGATTGCAAGAATATCTCCAAAGAGAAATGCGAACAGGTCAGCTCTGTAACCTTTAAGCGAGCCAATAATGAGCATGCCTGTTGCGATTGCACCTGAAAACGCAACCCCTATAACTGTGTCGTGAGATAGATTCGTTTTTTCAGAGAGAAACGCAATGAGCAGCGCAATAAGGATAGCAACAGCAACAGACGATATAGACAGGTCGATGCCTAACAATGCACCTACGGCTATACCGGCGAATGCTGAGTGAGATATCGCATCAGAGAAAAAAGACATCCTCCTGAGCACAACAAAGTTTCCAACAAAAGGGCAGAGCACGCCAACCATAATCGAAGCCAGCAAGGCCCTTTGTATAAAAGGATATGTCAAAAATTCACTAATCTGCATTATTCATAAATATCCTGACTCAAAGCGGATATCAAAAAAAACCGGTTTGAATACGGCAATATGCATTTATATGAAACAGAGTCATAAAACTTATTAATGTACATAGTGTATCTGAAACCAAATAGGTAAAAGCCGCTCCCAAAACGGTTTTTTTTGATATCTGCTTTGCCGGGTGAATAATATGGGCTAATCATGTTCATGGCAACTGTGAATATATGCCCCCATCATTTCACCATATACACTCTTTATTACATCATCTGTAAGCGCCTCTTCCGGCTTACCGCTGCATATGAGTTTCCTGTTCAGGCAGAGCACATTATCAGCAAAACGGTAAACTACATTTAAATCATGAGAGATTAAGATCGCTGTCAGGTTTTTTTCTTTGTTGAGACGCTTGACCAGATCATGAAACCTTTCCTGGCCTTCTAAGTCAACACCGGATGCCGGTTCATCCAGAAACAGGATATCAGGATCATTGACAATCGCCTTTGCGATCATAACTCTTTGAAGCTCACCTCCTGACAGGCGCCCTATGTTCCGATGCATAAGCTCATGTGCGCCGACAGTTTCAAGAAGTCTGCTGATGTTTTCTTTTTCTTCTTTTTTCCGATGAAGCGGAAACTTATAAGAAGGGGGGAGAGTAAAACTCAGAAGCTCCGAGACCGTCATAGGGAATGTTCTGTCAAACTGGAGTCTTTGGGGAACATACCCAACTTTTACAGGCAGTTTATTATGCTTCAGCGGACGTCCGAAAAGAGTTACCGAGCCGGTATCATATGGTATGAGACCGAGGATCGCTTTAATAAGAGTGGTCTTTCCTGCACCGTTTGGACCGATAATGGCAACTATTTTGCCTTCTTCAACCGAGAAAGTGATATTTTCTAAAAGATGGTGTCCACCGGTTGTTACACAAAGATTCTCAACTTTTAATGCATCCATTTTCCCCTCAATGTAAAACTTTTTTTAAGACAGATATGTTTGCCCTGGTCCTATCTTCATAATACTCTTTAGAAGAGTTGCCAGATTCCATAGTATCGAGACTGTATACCTGTAAATTAAGATCAGCAGCGATTGATCGGACTATCTTGTGAGTTATCATTGGGTCTGTAAATATGGATTTAATGTTTTTTGATCTTATTGTGTCTATGACCTCTGTAATATGTTTTGGAGATGGCTCTGTTTCAGGAGACTCCCGGATAACTGCAGCCAGATTTAATCCATAATCTTTTGCGAGATATCGGAATGCAGGGTGAAAAGCTACAAAATCTTTGCTCTTCCAGCCGCTTATTTCAGTTGAGATTTCTTTATCAAGTATCTCGAGGCGTTTGATATATGCAGCAGTGTTATCTGAATATAATTTGCTGTTTTCCGGGTCGGCGTTTATAAGCCCATCCCTGATACGTTTCACCTGCATTATTGCATTCAGTGGAGAGAGCCATATATGTGGGTCATTATCAAGAATATCAATTCCAGAGCTTGAATCCACCACAGTATAAATAGATGATTTTTCCGGGACACCGGTAAGCTTATTGAGCCATGATTCGAGATTGACACCATTGATGATGATTATGTCTGCCTGTGCGATTTTTCTGGCATCATAAGGACTCAGAGAATAGTCATGAGCGCCTGCTCCTGAGGGCAAAAGGTTTTCGACATCGGCTGCGTTACCTGTAATGTTTTTTGTAAAGCTGAAAATCGGCGCAACAGTCGTAAGGACTTTGAGTCGGGTGTTGTTTTCGGTAACAGGCTGCGTACAGGAATTAAAATAAAAAAATGAAAGAAGGACGATACATACTATAAATCGTGTGTATGATATCACGGGTAGAATTATACCATAATTGAAGGTCGTCATTTCCCTCATATGGTATCATTGTTAACTATGCCAAATTTCCAGCCTCTTGCAGCACTCAGCCACAGAAACTTCAAACTGTTCTGGTTTGCGCAGATAATATCTCTTACAGGGACATGGATGCATCAGGCTGCTCAGGGGTGGCTGGTCTACAAGCTTACAGACTCACCTTTTTTCCTCGGACTGGCGGGGACTGCGGCATCACTGCCGATTCTTCTTTTTACACTTGCCGGGGGGGTCCTCGTTGACAGGTATCCGAAGAGAAGAATTATGTTGATTACTCATGCTTTTCTGATGGTTTTTACCTTTACTCTTGCGATGCTGGTTGCTACCGGAATAGTTGCTGTATGGCATATACTCATTATCGCATTTCTTATAGGCACTGTTCATGCGATCGAGATTCCCACAAGACAGTCCTTTCTGATAGAAATGGTTGGCAGGGCAAACCTGTTAAATGCTATAGCTCTTAACTCGTCAGCCTTTCATGCAGCGAGAATGATCGGTCCGGCGATTGCCGGATTCATTATCGTTCCGCTTGGCCTGGCTTCAAGTTTTTTCATTAATACCGTGACGTTTTTTGCGATGATTATAGCGCTTTTGAAGATGAGATTCGAAACTGGTGAGATAAAATCAAATCACAACAGGGGTGTGATAAAGGAGTTCAAGGAAGGAATCTCATATATTATTCAACACCCGAATATTTACATACTTTTGATATCTGTTGGTATCATAAGTTTCTTCGGTTTTCCGTACATCTCATTTCTGCCTGTTTATGCAAGAGATATACTGCAGACAGGAGCAAAAGGACTCGGAATATTAATGGGATGTGCTGGAGCCGGAGCATTTACGGGTGCTGTGAGCCTGGCGATAAGGGGAGACAGTTCAAAAAAGGGAATGGTAATGGCAGTCGCAGGAATAACATTCTCAACAGCGTTGCTGTTATTTTCACTTTCAACTTCTGTATTAATATCGTATATTATGCTCTTTTTTATGGGATTTGGAGCCATTAACCAGATAGCTACTGCAAACAGTATAATTCAGCTTGCAGTTCCGGATGAACTGAGGGGCAGGGTAATGAGCGCGTTTACAACAATGTTTCTGGGTATGGCCCCCCTGGGAAACTTTGCGGTCGGTAGCCTTGCCCATTACATTGGTACACAGAAGGCCCTTTTCATCGCTGCGAGCTGCTGTCTGCTGGGCACGCTTACCATTATATGGAATAAGAGGGATCTGCTGAAAATGTGAGGGCGTCAAATTTTCAGATAGTCTGTATATACTCGTCAACTTCTGCATGGATTTTAGTCACCAGATCCTTCAGTGCGTCAACAAGGGCTTTCATATCTTCCCAGTTGATATTAAATATATAGGTGTACATAAAATAATTTCTGAAAGCCAGATACTTGGATAACATTTGTATATAATCAGGTGGCAGTATGCCTATCTCACCCGCTTTCCGAAGTACCTTCTCATGCCATCCAGGCGAATCTTCTATATTAAGCTTATCAAAGACAAGCATCTGTTTTAGAATGATTTCTACCCCACTGTAAACGTTTAACATCAGGGCACCGATAGCTGCCTGATCAGCTATCGAATACTCCGGTTTTGCGGGATCATAAATAGAGAAGAGTTCATTCATTACCCTGTCGATATTATTAAACTCATCATTGCAGTACTGTTTAAGTTCATCAATTGTCATAAATATTCCCCCTTAAAAAA
>Ga0255052_10001111_pt1 | contig 20620 bp, 27 predicted proteins | sample JV7_2_21_MG_FD_188632 | JGI IMG/M metagenome (GOLD analysis project Ga0255052, IMG submission 188632) | Seawater microbial communities from Jervis Inlet, British Columbia, Canada - JV7_2_21 | ecosystem: Environmental > Aquatic > Marine > Inlet | place: Canada: British Columbia | collected... | reverse complement strand
ACAAACTGATCGTCGATCACGGAAGTGAATCCCACGTACTTCGTCGCGATATGACTCACGCCGACAGTCAGACCCGCCTGGTAATAGTTGGTTCCGTCATCTCCGTGCGCGATATAGAAGGTGAGCGCCTGACCGTGAATCATGGTGTCCAACAACACGATGCTGAAGCCCTGGTAGAGATTGATGGTCGATGTGCTAGCCGAGTCGATCGTGGCAGAAAAGTTCCCCGTTTTTGAATTCCAAGAACAGTCCGAGATTGTGGCGTCGCCGATAGCAAGGGTGTCGTTGATGGTCGCGGAAAACCCAACATGCTGATACGCATTGCCGTTGGCCCGACCCGTGCTCACGAGATTGGTTCCATCCCAATCAATGCCGTAGGGAGAAGCGTCGTATCCGAGCGTGACAAAGGCAGTATCCACAAGCGGACCAAACCCAAAATGCTTCGCAACCAGAGGCACCCCAAAAGTTACCGTGAGTAGATCCTCCCCGTCCCACGCGCCACCCAAACGAACGCCGGTACTGTACGCAGCCGTGTCCAGCACAGCATCTGAAAAACCGTCATAGGCAACGCCGAACGAAGCACCAGAAAGCAAGCCGTGGTTGATGACAAGTCCGTCGGGTTGAGAAATTGCCATCGCTACTCTCTACACCTTGAAGATCGCGGCCACGGTCTTGTGCCTGCGATTGATACCCACTACCGGATGATCGGGATCCAGGGCATTAAGATCTTCCTTGCTGAGCTTAATGCGCGCCGCCACCTTGGCTTGAATCGAGTGCATCCGGTCTATGTCCGTGACCTTCTCCTGGGGCTGGGCTTGGATGCTCCGCGCATTGGATAGCCACGCCTCCGCCTCGACTCGAGTGAGGATCCGCATATTCCGAGAATTGGCGTCGTACTTGTCCGCTACATCGTCCGTCAGCAAGATCAAACACTCCTCGCTGTCGTCCCCCAACCCCTGGGTAATCCCTCCCTCGTACAGCAACGGCCCTTTCATGGACCGATGAACCTCATCCGCGTTGAAGGGCTCCGGATAGATCATCCGGTTCCCCTTGCGGCTCCGGTTCGCCTTGACCTTGACGACCAAGAACTTCACGCGACCCGCCCAAGCGTCTCCTCGATGAGCGCCACCTTGTTCTTGTACTCCGACATCAGAGCGTCAACGCGCGCCTTGTCCGATGCCGCTGCATTGCGATCCGACTCCGCCTGAGCCAGTTGCCCCGTGAGATTCGTCTCTTGGGCTCTGACCGCCGCTTCCCGCTGGCTCACCGACTCCTGATCCGCTTGCAGCTTCTTCTGAGCTGCCTGAACCTTCTCCATCGACCGAGACTGGGCTTCCTGAATCGACTTCTCCGCGTAGGCTTTGTCCTTCTCGATCTGCTCCGTCACGGTCTTCAACGTGGCCGCCGCCTCGTTCGCCATCTTCTCAGCTTCGATCCGCAGACGCTCGATCTGATTCACCTTGCCCACCAGCTCGATCCGATCGTTGATCTCGTTGCGGAGCTTCTCCAGCTGACCGACAGCATCCTTGTACTTCTTGGGGTCCGTCAGCATCGCCAGCAACGACGTCAGGTCGGTAATCGCAGCCAGTGCAGGAATCTTTGCCATCGTTCCCATAACTACGACCTCGACAGTCCGTAACGGACCACATTGGCTTCGGAGCCCCAAGCCGAGGCAAACGAAACCTGGATCAGAGCGCTGGAATCCACGTCGTCGTCCAGCTCGATGTAGCAACCCTGGTTGACCCGAAGCGGCATCGAGGCCGGGTCGACGATCTCACTGGTACCCGTGGTGTGCAGCTCGATGCGAGGAGCCCCGAAACCGCCCCCGGACGCGCCGGTCGCCGGGAACCGAGCCCGGTCGGTGTCCCAGAGCCGAAGCTCCTGGGAGGCGGCGCCGTTTCCCACCAGGGTCACGTTGTTGATGACCCCAGGGCCGACGAAGGCATGACCGCTCTTGGTCATCCGGATCTCCGGATTCCAGCGGTCGAGGTCCATCTGAGTGCGCGTCGGACTTCCCGTGTCGCCGTCGAACTTGAACTCGTCGATCAGGATTGTGCCGGTGGTGGTGTCCAGCGAACCCTGCACGCCCAAGAGCCCCTGCGTGATCGCACCCTGATCCAAACTGCCGACCTGAGTTGCATGGACCGAGCTGGCTGTGAAAGGAGATCGATCCGGCGTCACGTAGAGATCGATAGTGCCGTCGTTCGCTCCTTGATCATTGAGCGCGTCGATCTCGATCAAGTGCCACCGCCCCCGCTCCAGCGGTTGCGCTGACCACGAAGTCGGAGCCGTCTCCCCGATCCCCAGGTTGATGACGTCAGTCGCAGCTACAACGCGAAACCCGAAAGTCGCCTCGACCGTGCCAGCCGCCTTGAGTTCGAAAAGATTGATCGTATCGTTCGCAGTCGCCGTGAAGTCGTTCGAGAAGTACAGCCAGAACTGCGTCTGACAGCGAGCCGTCGCAGCAGAATCGAGATCCGCCTCCACCAGCCAATCATCCGCGGTTCCCGCCATTACCTGGCGGAAGCAGTAGGCCCCCTTGTACGGAGCCATTCCAAACCGAGCCAGCTCCGTGAAGTGAGGGAAGTCGATGACAGCGGCGTTCTGAGAATCCCAGTCTGCGTTGGACCCCAGCTCGAAATTGCTCTCGAAGATGTACGGAAACGACATCGAAACCCCCTACGATTTGGAGCCCGCGAGGCCGAGGCCCGACTTCGCACGCCGCCCCCTACGACGAGGAGCCTCCTGCCCCGACCCCGCGGCAGGCTCGGAGCCAAGTGCCTCGGCTGCATCGAGCCTCTGGGTGATTGCCTTGAGTCGAAGCTCCACGTTCTCCTGCCGCTTGAGAATCTCCTGCGGCGTCGCGTCTCCGAACGTCTCGTCCCACCGCTGCTTCCACGCATCCGTAGGCGGCGCGAAGTGGTAGTCCGTCCCCGGAATCTGGGCGTCGTGCATTCCCAGATGCGAGGTCGACGAACGCAGGCGCTCCACGTTGCAGAGGTCCGGATCAGGATCTCCCGGGTGGAGCATCTTCTGCACATCCTTCCAGCGAAGAATGGCGTTCTTGATACGCGTGCTGTTTTCGCCCCGATTGAAGCGCCCCACCGCACCGGCCGGATTCTTCCGCATCTCTTCGTGAGAGAGCAGATTGTCCTTGATGACCGCCTCGAGTTCCTTGCGCTCCTTCTCCGCAACATCTCGACCTTCCGGAGAAAGAATCGGAGCTGTTTGGGTCGCCACCTGATGATCCAGGCGCCGGAGCGCCTTCATCACATCACCGCGCTCCTGGATGTTCGGATCCTTGAGCTGACCTTCGAGATAGCGCTTGTCCTCTTTCAGCTCCTCGATCTGCTGCGTCCGCAAGTATCCTACGGGCTTCGGTTCCGTGCTGAGTTCGGGCATGGGGGAAGACTCCTATTACGTGGTCACCGTGACAAGCGTTCCACCAGAACCCGTGCCGATGGTGCCGATGTAGTTGACGGCGATCACGGCATCTCCGCCGTCGTAACCGTCCACCATCTTCGTTACACCAACCGAGTTATGATTCATGGTGAAATACGCCTGGTCGACGTCACCACTCGTGGTTCCGAGACATCCGTTCGTGATCGTCGCCGACGTTGCGTTGAACTCATTGGCGCGAACGATGAGGCGTCGACCCGCAGCGGCCTGCGTGATGCAAGATACCCACGTCCCCGCCGAGGCAAGGAAGATGCAACCCTGGATGATGCACCCCACCGTCGCTCCCGCCACGATCGCCGCGCCCTGCGCGCCATCCGAATGGAAGTAGCAGTTCTGAATCAAGACATCGGAAGCGGCTCCGATGAAGTCGATCCCGATGGTGCCCGTATCCGCGGCTGCCGTTGCCATGTCGAACGAACAGTCGTGAATGTGCAGGTAGTCGGCATCGGCCGAAGCGTCGATCGCGCTGTCCGTCGTCACGGGGACGAAATGGAGATGCGCGATCTCGCAGTTGGCTGCGGTCACATTGATCGCCTGATCCCCCGCCAGCGTGGTGCCCACGATCGCCGTCTTCTGCCGCGTGAAATTCCCAGTTCCGCCGGGAAGCCCCATCAGGGTCACACCCGCTGTGTCCATCGCAATCGAGGTCGCGGTGCCTGCCGTGTTCTGAGGAACGTGGTTGCCCGGAAGCAGTACGACCACGTCACCCACGTTGGCAGAGACGACGTTGTCCATCGCCCGGTTGATAGTCCGAAGCGCCCGCTCGGGCGAGAGTCCGTCGTTCTCGTCACTGGCCGTGTAAGACCGGCCCTCGACGGTGTAGTCGGCAGCCGGAGCCACCCAGATAACACGACCCGCCGTTTGGGGAATTGCTCCCCACGCAGTCCCGTACTTCGTCAAGTAACCCACTTTTCATCTCCTCTGGCACGATTGCGCTATCGCCCGAGAGCCGCGCGCCCCCGGCCCGGGCAGCGACTGATTAAATCCCCTCACTCGAGGGGTGGCACTTGCACTTCTTGACACCGCCCCCGCGATCCTTCTTCTGCGTACCCCCAGGCAAACCCGGCCAATTCGCCGTGCGCTCGGGCATCGGCTGACTGTCCGTACCCCGGTGATTGACTGACGGGGTGTTCTTCCCCGGAGCCTTCTTGGGAGAGACTTGGCTATTGAAATGTCGATTCGCCATCAACGCTTCCTCCGACGCTTCGGGATCTGTGCTCCCCGCCGCCTCGCTTTGTCGAGCTTGATGGCGGTTTTCTGCTTCTCGGCGCGCTCCCGCCCGAACTTTCGCCGCGTGTGAGCGACGATCTCAGGTTCGTTTCGTTCCACCTCTCGGGACGCTTCGGCCACGAGCCGCCGGCTTTTCGATGACGACCGGGGCCGGCGACGGCTTGTCTTCTTCGCGGCCACGGCGAGCCCTCGCTTCCGTCTCAGCCATCTCGGCCTTGCGAGCGCGGCGCTCGTTTCGGCCGGGATCCTTAATCGTCCAATGTTTCTGCGACATTCGACTACGCGACGTTGCTGCCGAAGATGAAGCGCCAGTCGATGTAGAGCCACGAGTATCGGGCGTACCCGCGCCACTTGGCGATCAGGGTATCGAAGTCCTCGACATGCGCGAACTCGACCGGAACCCGGTCCCACCACTTGAGACTGTCCGACCGCTGCACGGAGTCGGCCATGAACCAGTCCTTGGTGTTGCTCATGTACTCCCAGTCGTGGAGGGTGTACTGGCCCTGATGGACGTTGACGTTGTTGTTCGCCGTGTCGAGCTTGCCCGAAGACTGGTTGATCTCCTGAGCCACTTCGAAGAGATCGGGCGGGTGCCAGATCTCGTTCGGCATGACATGGATCCGCTCGGCCCGATCTCCTCGGTAGCCGCGCATCTGGATCCGAGCCGCCGCCACCGATACGGCCGAAAGCGCCGCGGTTCCCAGGTTGTCGAACCCATTCGTGGTCGACGCACCGGAGGTCGTGGTGTGCGAATTGGAGCAGAGCGCGACGTTCTCAGAATGGCTGTAGAAGAACGGATCCGTGGAGAACGCCATCGTGAAGAGCCTTGCGGCGTGCTTCTGCCTCGTCCGCATGTAGGACGTCGCCATCGCCTTCGGCTTCTGGTCCATGACATGGTACATGCCGTCGTCGAACAGCTTGCGGCTGACCTGAACACCCTTAGTGAACTCCACCGGGGTGGTCGTGACGTCGTACCCCTGAGACACCGAATCGTAGTCGACCGTGCCCGAGAAGGCGTTCCAGTCGTCCAGCGTACCGACCTGCGTGAACCGCATGTCTTCGGTGGTCTTCGTTGCCGATTCGAAGTTGAACAGCTCGGGAATCTTGTCCTGGAGCTGCGCGAGCCGATCGTTCCACACATCCTGGAAGCGCGGATCGACGAGATCGCCAAAGTTCTCTGAAACGTGCGGAACTGTCATGTTGCTCTCCTATGAACGGCTCGTACTAGGCCACGATACCGGCGTTTCCAAATGCATGATCCGACGCCACCAGCAGCGCGAAGCTGTTGTTGCGCCCGTCGTCGTTGACATCTCTCAGCTCGAGATCCAGCACGATGAAGTTGCTGTTGGTCCCGCCCGTAGTCTGCGAAGCGATCTGAGTGAAGGCCGCCGACAGCGTGGGAGCCTCGTCATTGGAACCGATGAAGCAGCCCAGAGCCTCCAAAAACGTATCGCCCGCAGCGATGTCGTTCGGGAACGCCATCAGCACCGAACTCGCCTCATCGGACCAGCGATAATGGCCCACGTTGGCACCCTCGTAGCCCCAGACCACGGCCTTGTCCGTCACCGTGGGGCTCGAGCCAACCGCAAGGGCGAGTCCCGTCGCATCCGCAGTAGTCTGCGTAATGACGCCGAGCGCTGTATCCTCGGTCGCACCGCCGCTGAGCTTGGCGCGGAAGACCGCATCCGGGTTGATGCAGACCTTGACGAACGAAGCGTTGTTGCCGTCGCTGAGATCCCCGCCCGTGGCAGCGACCTGCGCCAGCGTGGACGCCGTGCGATTCTGGTCCACGGACAGACCAATGCAGTTGAGTGCGCTGGTCGTCGAAACCGGAAGACATCCCGACGTGTTGAGCGTGTCACCGTCCGACATCACCGGAACTCCGTTGTTGATGGCTGTGGCCTCCATCTGGTAATTCCGCATGTGAAGCCCGCCGCCGCCGATCGTGAAAGCGATGTCCATGATCCTCTCCTTATCGGGGCTTCCAGCACTGGCCGTGCTTTTGACCCACGAAACTCTGGTGAATGAAAAAAGTCGTTTGCCCCGGCGGCGAGTAGCTCTTGCAGCCATCGCAGGGACCGTGAACGAGGAATTCAGTCGTCCGGTAGTAGTGATACCGCTCGGGATCGAACTTAGGAGAGCACTTGCGGCAGAGCAGAATCCCGCTCTTGCACTCCGCCATGTCGGTGACCCAGCCGCCCTCAGCCCGGCGAGCCGGACGACCCGGGTGGGCCAGCCGCTCGTGCTCCTGCTTCGCCCGCTGCTGTCGCTCGTGGATGTACTTGGCCCTACGCTCCCGGCGCTGCGTGGCCGAACCGATCCGGCGCTGTGCTTCGTTGAACTGCTGCGGAGTGATGATCAGGGTCTGACTCACGCACCCACCCGCTTGATCTGGCTCACCACCATCGGATCGTCCCAGCCGGTGTAGATGCCGCGGGCGATCTCCTTCTCGTAGTACGCCTTGCGACGCGCATCGAGACCCTTGGGCGGGCCGCCGGGCTCCTCGGTCGAGGACTTCGTTTCAGCTCCTCCATCCCCACCTGCGCCATCCTCGTGCGTCTCGCGATCGTTCGGATTGCGTGTCAGCGCCTCTGCGGGACCGAAGGCCAGCTTCATCGCCAGCACCTCGGTGCGCAGATCGTTGGGATGGCCTTCATCCATCAGCTTCTTCATCTCAACACCCGCCCGACGAAACTCGTCGCTGGTACGGACCTTGATGGAGGGCATAGCCTGAAGGTAGGCGTCGAACTCCGATTGAACCTTCTTCTTCGTCTCGCGCTCGCTGACCTTGGCCTCAACCTTGGCATCGATGTCCTGCTCGATCTGTGCGGCGCGCTGGCGATCCAGCTCGACGTCCATCTGGGTCTGCGTGATCGTGCCCTCGTTCACCATCTGGGTGAGCGACTCGCGAGTCACGGCAGGCTGGGCCTCGGGCCGGGCCGCCATCATCTGGGCGGCCTCGGCGCGAAGCCGTTGCTCTTGAGCCTGGAGCTGCTGCTCGTTCTCGGCTCGCATCTCGTCCTTGGCTTTCCCGACCATCTCCACCACACGGGAATGCGGGATCGAGTTTTCTTGGGAGTCTCCCGGCTCGGACTGAGAAGCACCTGCCGGATTTTCTGTACCACCGATACCCATGAGACTCCCTCCCGTTGTCGATGCGGGTTGACGACTGCGCTGCCGCTTCGGGCGGCGAATCCTGAGCCGCTTCCACCGATCCTCAAACGACAAACAGACCGCCGGAACCGCGAGTTCCGACAGCCTGTTGTAGGCGCTCAAGGGCGCGCGATAAAGCTGCTCTATCAGTCCATTACGCCATGTTTTTCGCCATGTCAACCGAACCCGGGGACACCGACAGGTGGAAGCCTTCCAAAAGCACCCAGGATTTGCAGCCGCGGCAACGGATTTCTATGTCGTTTCGCGCACTTGGCGCGAAACGCAAAAGCAGTCGGCCGCATTTCGGGCAGCGGAGATCAACCCTCTTCAACATTCGCCTTCGCACCGGACAAAATGTCTGTGGGCAGATGAAGCACCTCTTCGAGCGTGTCGATCCGAGCCTGCCAAGCCAACACCTGAGCCCGCCGCTCTGCGAGCACGGCATGGCTGAAGTCCACCGTTCGGTCCTCCTGCGCTGCGCGCAGTGACATGGTGGACTCCTCGATCTTGGACTGGAGAAGCGACAGGTAGTAGTTCCAATTCGGGTCCTGCGTCAGCTTCGTGATCGGCACCTCAGCCTGCCGGAGCTGGTAGATAGCCGCCTCGACCTTCCGTGCCTGTTGGCGGTGATGGTCGTTGAGTGCCGCATCCACACGCCCCTGATACTCCTCCCGACTCAAGCTCATCCGCCACCCTCCTGAAGCTCTTCGTTGAGTAGCTCCGCACCCTGCACGGGCGGGTTGCCCTCATCTACCGGAGCGGGCGCCTGCGGCTGTCGCGGTCCTGAAGGGCCTACCGGATTTCCGAACTGATCCGCCTGCGCCGCCTGCGCAGCCAGCTGCTTCTCTTCCTGCGCCTTGCGCGCCACCTCCTCTGCGTAGATCTTGAACATCTGCGCGCCGCGCCGGGTCATGGCTGCGAACTGCTCATCATCCCGCTCGAACTCGATCAGCTTCTCGAGATGCGGCTGCGCCCCCTCCAACGGCTCGCCGAACGGCGCCTGCTCCATCAGCAGGTTGGCGATGGCCTCCTCCGCCAGAATCGTCGGCAGGTTGCTGGCTGGAGTGGGCTCGCTGATGTAGCGCTGCGGCTCGTTCAAGCCGATCTTGCGAAGCGCGTCGAACAGCAGCCGGTACACATTCTCGGGCTGCGTGATCCCCATCTCCACCGGCAGCGCCTGGATCGTCAAGCCCATCGCCTGCTGGAGCTGCTCGAAAGCAGCACCCCGCGAGGCGTTCTTGACGTTGGCCGTGAAGTCGAACACGAAGCCGCGGTTCACCTGCGACGCTGTCACCTTGCGATATGGATTCTGATGCGGGCGCGTATAGCCCACCAGCGTGAACTGCTTCTCCGGCGGCATCAGGAAACCGTTGAACTCGTGCATCAACGAGAACATCTGCTTCAGCGCCGTGAAGAAGCGGCGCAGCACACGCTCGGGACGGGCCTCGCCCGCTTGCTGGATCCGATCAATTGATCCCACGTTTCGCAGAGCAGAGGCCCGGCCCTTGGGCACTTGTCCGGTGTTCAGCTCGTTGCTGAAGACCGTGAGCCGCTGATCCATCTTGTCGACCAGCGTCATCAAATTGATGCCGAACGTCTGACTCTGAGCCGCAAACGTCGGGTAGTGGACGTTCTGCCGCGGGTTGCGCATCGGGTAGAGGTCACCCGGATAGATCGTGATCACGTCGGGCTTCATGTTCCCGGTCGGGTCATAGAAGCCGAACGGAGTATTCGCCAGGGTGCCGGAGTCCACCATCTGGTCGAAGGTCGCTTTGGAGATGTCGTGGAGCGCCTCCTGAAATTCCGGCAGCGAGATCCCCTCGCGGCGCCCCGCCTCGGGCAAAAACGCTGCCTCCGCAATTGGCCGCCTTCCGTCCTTGGTGGGATACAGCTCGGTCATGGGCCGCGCTTTCAGTAGCCAGCCGCCCTCCTTCAGCACCCAGAAGCAGACGTCCTCGTCGAGCCCATCGCCATCGAGATCGAAGCGATCGAAGCACAGGAACCGGGTCACCCGGGTCTGGCTCGTCTCCTTGATCGGCGTCTCGTCATCCACCCCCTGGAACGCATCCTTCTGCCGCTCCTCGTCATCCTCGGTGCGGTCCATCGCCGCCTTCTCGATCTTCTTGATGTCCTTGGGGCCGATCAAATCGTAGAAGCCGCTGCGCTGGAGCCGCTTCACCTCGTCCACCGTGGGGCGATCCACGAAGATCACATGCGGCGCCCCGCCCGGGTTCTTGGGGGTGGGCGGCTGAAGATTCTTGCTGCGCGGCGGGTACAGACAGCGGTCGTACTCGTAGACAATCGGCAGTGGACCGTCATGCACCACCACGTCCCGCTTGATCAACATCTCGATCTTGCCGTCCTTGGGCCGGGTATAGAACTTGACACTGACGTGGCCGTCTTCCTCCTCTATGCGCCAATCCCAGCCGTCCTCATCTTCTCGGTGTACCGGAACCTGGGTGAAATGCTTGCCGATCTGCTCGAGGAACCACTGGGCGGGCTCCACCTCGAACGGCAACCGAGACAGCACTCGCACATCCGTGATCGAGCGCTTCTCGCGAACCCACGTCACGAGCACCTGAGTGTGGCCCTCCTCGACGAAGTTCTGGGCCATGTCCTCGATCGTCTTCTCGCCGTCGTGCTCCACGAAGAACTGCGCGTCGAGCAGGTCGTCGATCAGATCCTGAGAATCCTCACCCCCCGGGCTCACGGCCTTGGAAGTGACAGCAGGCCGGCTACTCAACACCGCGTTGTGAAGGGAGTCCTGAGCAATCAAGCTTGCGGTCGCGATGTCGGGCAGCGCCACGTTGCTGGCATCGGGCCAGGGCAGGTTCTCCACCCGCTCCTGCCACATCCGCAGCTTGGCTTGCAGCTGAAGACGACGCTCGCGCGTGTCCTTGCGGCCGTCGCGGTCGTCCTTGGCAAACGTGATCACGCGCTCGGCCAGCTCGCGCTTCTTCTTACGCAGCCGGTTGCGGCGGGTCCGCTCACGCTTCGGGGCAGTGATCGGCGGAGCGGTCATGTCAGCGTACCTCCGTCCAGAGACGATCTTCGAGGACTCCCATCGGAATGTCCTGGGTTGCCATGTAGAGCATCCGTCGTTCCGTCTCCGCCGCCGCGGGCTCCAACGGAATCGTCCGGTGCTGAGTGCCGCGATGAAGCGCCTCGACCATCGTCGCGTGAATCTCCGACATCCGATCCGGCGTCAGCTGGCACTCACCACACAGGGTCAAATTGGCCGTGTGGCCACTCCAAAGAACCAACGTCAAGCGCCGAGCGTTTTCGAGAGGAGCCAGAATCTGCTTCGGGTCGCCGTTAGGCTTCCGATCGCCGACCTCGAATACCTCGACATCGCAAAGCGAGCAGCAGCCGGCGCGTTTTCTCATGCCTTGTACCAGGCCGCGTTGTCGTGGACGAGCAGCAGCGAATCCCACTGAGAAGCCAGGTCCACGGTCAGTGCGCCATCGATCGTCTGGCTGCCGTTACCGTCTACCGTGACCGTCGCCACGGCGTCGACCTTCTTGATCACGTAGAACGGCCGCGCGTCGAGCGTCACATCCGGCAGCGTCACCGTGAACGCCCCGGCTGTTGCATCCGCGAGCACCAGCTCGTCATCGAACCGCATGGAATAGGCAGCGACCACAGGCGTCGGATCGGTGAGCATCAGCGGACCGATCTTGGTGCCGGTCGAGGTGCTGGAGACGCGGACCCTCACGCCTCCCTCCGTTCCAGCGCTGTCCCGCACCGGAAGCACTGCTTGTGATCGTTGCCGATCGGCGTCGGCTCCAGTCGGTTCGCCCGGATCCCCGAGCCGTTGCCCTGTGCAGGAGTGGAGTAGAGGCGAAACCGGGTTACGTTGCAGGTGGGACATACGATCCGGGCTTCCAATCTGGCTTGCTCAACCATCGGGATACCGAATTCTTCGCTTCTTTCGTATTGCCACCTTAGGAATTCTCATCACTTCGCTTACATAACCATTAATTATTCCATCATTGGAACCAGCGAATAAAAAATATCGTTCTTCTTCCGCAACAAGAAATCCAACCGTCGTGCAAAGATTAGACTCTGGGAATCTATCTTTCTTAGACCAACCGGACCATGATTCAGAATCTTCCCACTCAACGTAATATATGGGTAGGCGTTCAACTTTTCGTACTTTGCTCATTTGGTTCTCCGAAAGTCGGGCAGCTTCCCATTGGGGCGATCCGCGAGCCATGCATGGATCAAAGCCTGCACGTCGTCCTGAAACTCCTCGGCCAGCCGGGTGTGCAGCTCGTCTCGCTCGCACAGATAGGAATCCACCAACCCGCAGCACTCCACACAGTATTCGAGCGTCTCCGTAACTCCATAGGCAAAGAACGTCTCTTCCTCGCCCTGAACCTGTCCGCAGCCGTCGCACGAGGTGACCTGGGACATCGCTCCTCCTAGTTGTCGAGGTGGTCGCTGCAAATCTCTTGCAGAGCTACCTCGTCGGCCTCCATCGCCGCTTGCTCCGCTTCTCCGGCCTGCTTCCACTGCCCGGCATGGTCGAGCAGCTTGGCCGCCTCCCGGCTGGAAAGCGCCAGCCGACGCAACAGATCCAACGGAACGCTCAGTCGATGTCCTTCCATGTCGCCCTCAACCCACAGCGCGACGGACCCGAGAGGCGGCGGTGTCCTCCCGGCCGTGGCGCATGATCGGCGCCCCGTAATTGGCCTGCTGGAACGTCACATCCTCATTGTGGAAGTACCGCCACAGCGCCGGGAAATCGTCGTCCTTGTTCTTGGGAATCTGCTTCTGATCCTTCTCGAGGTTCAGCCGGTAGTCATCCCACACGAACCGCTTGAACTGATGGATGGTCTTCGAGCAACGCCAGTGAATCCGCATCCGGGGACGCAGCGTGTGAGGGTCGGGCTTGAGCGAGTCGTTGATGCGCTTGCGCCCCACGCCGGAGTCGTCGGCCAGGGCTAGTGGTAGCCCGGCCCGATCGAACTCGTCCTGCCAGGTGATCTCGCGGTCGAGCGCAGCGCGGGCTCCCGTGGCTCCCATGTTCGGATCCATGAACCGCATCACCACGTTCAGATCCAATTCCTGCTCCTGCGCATAGACCTGCGCTGCCAGGTCTTCCGCTGAGCCGTCGCACAGGATCTCGTCAATCTGGTCGTAGTCGTCGTTGGGGGTCACCTGCACCCAGATCCCCATGTGCGGCTTCCTTGGATGCGGGTCCAGCAAGAAGATCGTGGGCCACGAGCCCGACGCCTCGAAATCCTCGACGTGGTTGAACTGCGTGATGTTCTGCGTGCCGCAACGGCAGCGGCCGTCTGTGGGCGCGATCACCTTCTGGCAATCGAAGCACCACCACTGCTCCTGATCCGTAAACAGTGGATGCACGCGCTTGCTGAAGCGAATCGGCTGCCCGTAGATTCGCACCAGCTTCGTCTGCTCACTCCAACTATCAGCTTGCTCGCTGACAGCCGTTTGGTTCAGGTGCGGATTGTCAGTCGTATAGAGATTGATCCAGGTGTAGTTCTTGTGCTTGGCGTCGCCCGGCTGCGCCTTGTCGTAGAACTCATCGAAGAGCCAGTCCATCGGAATCTCAGGGTCATCGGGCCAGGTCATGGCGAGGAAGATGCGGCCGTTGACGCGCATGGTCCGCGCCTCGTTCTCACGAAAGATCGCATAACGACTCGGCTCGTCGAACAGCACCCGGTCGAAGTCACCCGACGCGAAGTCGGAGGGATCTTGCGTGTGTGCCATGAACTGGATCGTCGACTCCCCCAGCACTTTTTCGGGCTGCTCCGGGTCGCGGCAGTACATGCGCAAGGTGCGGAGCTTCTGAGAGTAGCTCTTGTCCCACGAGCCCTGTATGAGAGACGAGCGCGGGATCCAGCCCCAGTGTCCGCGCTGGCCGCCCGGGCGGTCGATCCCGGTCCAGTGCCAGTACTGGAGCTTGGGCAGGATGATGTTCTCGAGCGTCGTCGTGAGGCTCTCGACGATGACGCGATTCTGCGTGGGGCCGCGAAACCGCTCGGCCCAGTCGATGCCCACGTCGCGAAGAGAGTACGGGATGATCCCGGTGGCCTCGGCCACCATGTCCACGAGGCAGGTCTCAGTCTTGGAGCTGCCATTCCCACCTCCCACACCTACATATCTTTCTGTCGCGGTGTGGATCTTCATCGCCTCTTTCGTCACGGGCTGGTAGTAGAGGATCTGCTGGTTCTTGCGCTTGGTTTGTTGCTTGCGCATCAAGTCGGAGGCGTAGGTGTAGAACTGCGCCTGGCTCATGGGGATCAGGTGCTGGCGACCCACCTCCGACAGGTCCTCGGGCACCGAGATGGGGCGCGGCTTAGCCACCGGGATTTTCCTTGTTCAGCTTGGCGTTGAGCTGATGGAACTTCCCTGCGCCGGGGCCGTAGGACTGGCTGGGGTCGTCGCGGATGGGGTTGATAGCGCCGGTCGTGGGGTCCAGGTCGAAGGTGATGCCGCGGCGATTGGCTTCCTCCAACACGAACCCGATCACGCGGTCGAGATTCTGGTCATCCTCGCGGTTCTCGATGATCTGGGTGGGACGGCCCTCGAGCAGCAGGTGCTTCTCCACCAGGATAGAAATCGCCACGGCCTTGTCGCGCAGCGAGGCGGATTCGATGTCCTCGGGCGTGATTGACTGGAGCACGGCGCGGGCCCGCGCTCCGGTCAGGTCCACCAGCTCTTGCAGCCGCGGCGCTTTCACCTCCTCGACCAGTGCCCGGTACTGGCGGTCGACTCGTTCCATGAAGCGATTCAGTAGGTCTATGGGCACCCCGTACTTGCGCCCGATGGCGGCCATGGAGGGGCGCAGGGCGTGGGATACTTCATCCAAAACTGCGGCAGCAGTTTGTGGGTCGCGCTTCTCGAACGAGGGGGTACCGGTATTTTGGGCCTCGGGCGGAGACTTGTCGGGGTCGTCGAATTTCAAGCGGGCGCGCTTGCCGTTGCGGGCCTTTTTGAGCCGGCGCTTCTCGACCACCTCCTCGGGGCTCATCTGCGCCCGCTCCATCTTGCGGACGATCTTGTGATACATGCTGTGGGCGGAGCCCTTGGTGATTCCGAGGGCTTTTCCCATCGCCTCGAAGGGCATTTCGGGCTTGGTGGAGTGCCGGAGATCGTAGATCTCGCGCTCCCGATCGGTGAACGTGACCCGTTTTCCGTGCTTCACAGGGATTTCAGTACCCTAAATTTCAAGATCTGCCAACCGGGGTGTCTTAAATCGGCGATTGGATGCTAGACTGGGGCGAAAAGGAGGGTTCCATGCTTCACCGAAAAACCTGGAGCTGGTTCGGTATTCTCTTCATCTGGTGTGCCGCTTTCGTTGCCATCGGGTATCTCTGGGCGGCGCAACCCGCCAACTGTGCTTGGTGCGTGCCGACCTTCTGCGGGTTTTCCTCGGACTGCCCGCCGAACTGCCACTGCGCGATTCCGTGGGGTCGGGTCACGGGGAGGTGCTCGGGATGAAGTGGTGGCTCCGAGACATGCGTCGCCGGGTGGAAAAGGCCGAGGAGCGGGCTCGAGAGTCTGAGCCGGGGCCCGAGGTCACGCCTTTCGTCCGGAGCCTTCAGCGCTCGGAAGATGTGGATGCCGATCGGCGTCCGCCGAAGTGGGCTCGGCCCCTGGCGCCGCGGCCGAAGTGGATGAAATGAACCACATCTGGCAGCTCCGCAGTGAGCGGACGCGATGCCAACGGTGCAAGCGATTGCGCCGAGATTGGGTGAGGTGGCAGGCGCTGGGGTATCGGTGGGGCGGGGAGTGTCCGGGGTGGAGGGCGTGGTAGCGTCATCGCGACGCGTTTGAATTTTTCCTGAAAGCAAAGTGTGTGGGTGGGGAGCCTCGTTCAGGGTGGGGTCTGGGCGACGCGAGGGAGGGGTGCAGGCCCAGCGCGGGACCCTACAAACCCAAACCCCACCCCGACCGGTGCGCCAAGTGCCTTGACACCGTACAGTGTACATGCAGCTCGAGCGCTGCACTGCACAGCGCTGTGTATACGGTACGGGGGTAGGGTACTCACCCTTGACAATGCACACTAGTGTATGGTTACGATCGCAACCTGCGCACTCGAGCCCAGCTTACGTCGCATGGTGTACCCCATGCCGAGGTAGCGTGCCCAAGTGGTGTGCCTTCGGGTCGAGAGTGGTGTCTTCCTGACGGGGACGGGGGCGCGGTGGCTCTGAAGGCGCTTCAGGATGAGGGGTCACCACGACCCCCCACGCTGCGAGCGTGGAGCTGCGCCCGGCACGTGGCAACGGGGCCTAGGATCGCCTGTGCGCCCCGATCGCCAGCCCCCCGGACACCCACACCCTATGGGGTGAATCGGCCAGCTCGGCGGCTGAAATCCGCTGTTGAACGTTAACGTTGAACTAGTGCTTTCATACTATACTATACTCTCTTCCCCTTCTTACCTTGAAGTCCAGAAAAGTCTATAGGTGTTAGAAGTAAAGGTATTAGTTCAACGTTCAACATGCCTGAAAAGGAGCATTCATGAGCAATTCCAAGCACTTGAACCCCAAACACCGCGCAGTGTGTGGAAACCCGTGGCTCCACGGGTTCGGCCGCCGACCCTACGCCCCGTACCTGGTCAACGGTGAGCCGCACTGTCGAGACTGCCTCGAAGCTCACCTGAGGCAGCGTCCAACCCTGGCGTCGATGCCGATCCGCCCCCCCGGCGAGCCTTCCCCTCCCGGCTGGTGCATCCGACGCCACCTCCCCTCAGCACCGGCTGCCTACCTTCTGGAAGGGGAGCCGCTCTGTTGGGAGTGCATCGACGCCACGCTCCGAGCTGGCGGATCGCTCACTCTCGACACTCTGCAGCCCCGTCCCAAGGTGGTCGACTACTGGGCCCAGCCTTCCCAGCCCACAGACTCAAGCTAGCCGCTCGAGCAGCCGAGAAGAGGGGGCCTTGCGGGGGATCTAAATCGGTGCTACAGAGTAGGGCATGGAGGGAATAGGCATGATCGAGCGACGCATTTTAGCAGCACCGAATATCGGAATGGTATTCGGCACGTATGGCTACGCAGACGTGGATCGCATTGACCGAATCTACAATGGCAACGCGTTTCCGGGCGAGCGGCTGGTGCGCGTACCGCGACGTTTCGCCCGCACCTATCACCAGCAGTGGCTGCTCTCCCGCGGGCGGCTCACCGAAGTGGTTCGCCCTCTCCCCATCGCCGTGCAGCAACTGAGGGGGGCGTGAGCATGGGCGACCGAATCACACGCATCGCCTTCTGGCTCCCGATGGTGGGCTACCTCGTCTTTCTCTTCGGTGCGCTCGAAGGCTACTGGTAGGACGCGATCCGGCCATCCCGTCTGCGGGCGGGATGCGCGGATCACTTCCGATCCAAGGGGGAACCGAGCATGGCAGACCTAAGCAAGGGAACGCGCGTTCAGCTCCATGCCGCGTGCGATGAGTGGATGCAAGGCGACCGATACGGCGTGGTCGTAGGGCGTGGTCGCAAGCGCGCCTATCGGGATCACTTCACAGGCGAGACAAACGAGGAACGGCCCTATCGCGTCAAGCTCGACAAAAGCGGCCGCGTGCGCCGTTTCCATCCGACGCATCTGTTCGAGGTCTAGAACCGCTCGCAGCATCCCCGCCAGCTCCCCGGAGTTGACTGGGATGCGCGAACGATTCACGGTCGAGAGGGAGGGAGTCACAATGCGCGTTCTAGATAACGGGAATTCTGTAGTTCTCTGGGCATCGGCGAACGATACTTATGACTGGGCGCACAAGCCGGGAGCCGCATGGCCCTGTTCGACGCTCAGCGGCCACCGCTTCGTCGCCGCTTTCGACACAAACGGACTCTATGAATTGACAGTCAATGGTCGCGACGCGCCCACAATCGACGGTTGCGAATTCAACGCGATCACGTCCGATCTACTGGAACAGTCGGGCAAGGTGCCCGAGGATCATCCGGTCTGGTTCGTCACCGTGGGGCAGTTCAAGGGCTAGCCGCTCCACCGCATCGGAAAACGCTGGCTCCCGTGAGCAGCGTTTCCCGATGCCGCGCAAGGCATCGACAACCGGAGGGAGCCACAATGAAAATCACCACTTACGGAATGGTCGATAGTGAAGTAAAGGCCCGTTATCCGGCGCAGGCCAGTAGCATTACCGTCGAGATTTCCGAGCAAGTAGTAGACGATGCCGGAGGGTTCGGCGTTTCGATCGGGGCGATCAACGTGCAGCGAGCCGACGGCAAAACGGCGCGATTCTGGGTCAGCCTGAATCGCTCGAACCGAGGCCGCATTCGCGCCGAGATCTGTGCCAACCACGCCGCACACAAGACAAGTAAGCGCGTCACCGGAAGCTGGCTCGACTACGACGCGCGAGCGAAGGGGGTGAAATCGTGAGCGTCGCAACCACAATTCGAGATCAGATCGGCCACAAGGCGCTCTACATGATGGGGGCCAAGAATCTGATTGACCATGGCTCCGAGAGCCCGGGTGGGCTTTCATTTAAGATCGGGCGCAATGTCGGACGCGTGACTCACATTCGTATCAGCTTGACAGACGATGATCTTTACACGGTCGAGTTTATTCGCATCAGTCGCGCACCAGATTATCACCGAGAGATTCTGTCAACACACGAGGGTATCTACTTCGACCAGCTGTGCGACCTAATCGGAGCCGTTACCGGCATGACGCTAACCATGGGGACAATGGGCGACCCCGAGCGGCTGCGCGAGCTGGGGCTGCCCGTCTAGCCTCCACGGATCGGAAGACGGGCGCCCGTCGGGGCGTCCCTCTCCCGATCCCGAGAGGGGATCGACAACCGGAGGGAACGTGAAAGAAACCATCGCTGTCATTTGGCTCACGATCATCATCGGCTTCGCCGCGCGCTGGCTCTTCGCATGACGGCCGATCTACTTCTTATGACGCTGCCTCTCGCCCTGCTGGCGCTCTACCACGCGGGGCGGTGGGCAGCCGTTCAAGTTCTCCGCCCCCCGGCCGATACGCCGGGGCATGACGACAAACACACACGATGAAGTATTGAAAATGCTGGACGCCTTGATCGACCGCACGCATAAGAGCACCGTTCGCGCCTTGCTCACCCTGGGCTTGGAGGCGGATTTCCCTTGCCTCGAATTGTATGCGCGCGACCCGGACAACCGGGACGCCTTCGAGCAGTGCATCGAAGAGGTGCGCAAGAAGCTGGAGGCGGGGAAGCTGTGGTAGCCCAAAGGCACGGCCCGGGGAACCGAGGCTCCCCGGGCCGCCCTCGGAGGGAACCGATTCCCGAATCGGGAACCATTCCATTGGCGAGCGTACCCCGGCTGAGATAGGATTGCCAATCTCGGAGGGAAGGTGACAAGGACCGATCCGCCCCGCTGGCACGTCCACCTCGCCAGCTCCGGGCTCACACCGCAGGACGCCAAAGCCCTGCGCCTCAAGTGGCTGACCCCGGCCGCCGCTACCCAGCTTCTTCAAACCACGTTCCCCCTGGAAACAGGGGGGATCCACTTCCCCTACTTCGCGCTCGACGGCTCGATCGACCCCGCGGTATGCCGCGTGCGCTTGCTCCCTGACCCCGCCAACGGCGTGGATCCCAACACGCCTACCTTCCGCTACCTCCAGCCTCCGGGCACGCCACCGCGCGTCTATTTCCCTCGCACCGTGGACTGGGCCACCCTTGCCAAAGACACCACCGCCCGGATCGTGATTACGGAAGGGGAGAAGAAAGCCGCCGCCGCCTGCAAGGCGGGGATTCCCTGCCTCGGCCTCGGAGGCGTGTGGTCGTTCCAACAGAAAGACCTCGGCGTCCCGCTCCTCGCCGATCTCGCCGCGATCGAGTGGGCCGGGCGCCAAGTCGTGCTGGCCTACGACTCGGATTGGAGTGAGAAGAAAGAGGTGCGCCAAGCCGCAGCCGTGCTCGCCCGCCGCCTCGCTGAGCGCGGCGCCGAGGTGCGCTCCGCCCTTCTCTCTTCTGCCCCCGGCGGTGGGAAGGTAGGGGTCGATGACCTTCTGGTGGCGCGCGGTGCCAAGGCGCTTCACGCCGTGCTCGATTCCGCCCCCGCCATTACGCCCGAGCACGCCGAGACGGCGGATTACCGCGCGCGGTTTACCTTAGTCAAAACCCTTTCAGCCGCATGGGACCGGGAGACCGGAACCCTTTACGCGCGGCGCCGGATGGAGGATTCGTTCCCCGATGAAATGCTGCAAACGGTGGGGCCTACGGGTCGGCCGACCCAGACCACCAAGGCGCAGTATTGGTGGCAGGATCCCACCAAGACCTCGGCCAGCTCCCTTGTGCTCGAGCCCGGTGAGCCCGAGATCACGGCCAAGGGGGACTTGAACCAGTTTCGAGGCTGGGGCACTACCCCCGAGCGCGGATCGACGGAAGTGTGGCAGAAGCTTCTCCACTCCCTGTTTCAAGGCCGCAAGGATCTGATCCGCTGGTTCGAGCAGTGGTGCGCCTATCCCCTCCAGCATCCCGGTGCCAAGCTGCATACGTCGGTGTTCGTCTACGGCGGGCAGGGCGTGGGCAAGACGGCCGCAGGCTTGGTCCTGCTCGACATCTACGGCGCGTCGGGACGCCTCATCCAAGACCGGGAGATTTTCAGCTCGTTCAACGGGTGGATCGGTGAGACCTTGTTCTGCCTCGGGGATGACCTCGCCTTCGAGGAGCGCAAGAAATCTCGCTCCGTGATCAAGATGCTGACGGATAGCGAGACGATCGAGATTAACGAGAAGTACCTTCCCTCGTACCGCGCCCAGAATCGCTGCCAGTTCTTTTTCAACGCCAATCGCCCCGACGCCTTGCCGCTCGACCCCA
>Ga0255052_10001110_pt1 | contig 20625 bp, 22 predicted proteins | sample JV7_2_21_MG_FD_188632 | JGI IMG/M metagenome (GOLD analysis project Ga0255052, IMG submission 188632) | Seawater microbial communities from Jervis Inlet, British Columbia, Canada - JV7_2_21 | ecosystem: Environmental > Aquatic > Marine > Inlet | place: Canada: British Columbia | collected... | reverse complement strand
TGTGCGAATCCCCAGGAAAAAATTCTTGCGCACTTTGCCGAGATTCCTGCCAAGAATAAAAAACAGCAAGCCGACGCCAATATAGATCATCTGATTGATGTGTACATCGAGCCCCCGGGCCTCGAGCAGTACCAGTATTGCGACTGCGGAGAAGAAGCCGACCAGCGTTACCTGGAAGACATTGACGACATCACTGAAGCGCTCGGTGCGAAATCCTTTCGGCGAGATCGCTGGGATGATCTTCATCAGCAACAGCACGAATATCGCGGCTGCCGGCAGAATCGCAACACCCCAGAATCTTGTCGCATACCAGTCTACTTCTCCTGCGGCATTCCAGTGCGTCGGAACTCGCTCAGGCAGATCGGGATATAACACCACGGCGAGAGCTATCGTCGCTCCAATGAAAACATAGCTGAGCAGGTCTGCGTAGAACTTTGACATCGCTGTTAACCCCGGTTGCTGTCGGACCTGTACGTGCGCGCAAATATTTCAAAGTAGTGGCAAGGCGGCTTCGAGAACCTCAATCCGGAAGCTGGTTTGCAGCGGCTGTACCTCACCATCGAGATGCGACGGCACGGGTGCCCTGGTCCGGATGTCGCAGTGTCGAATCAATCTATGGGAAATCTCCGGCTGCCCGATGTGCGAACCCTGCATCAGCGCCGGCAGCAACGCAAGAATCCGCGGCCGGCTGACCGGTTCTGCATAGACAAGGTCCATTTCGCCGTCATCGTTTTTCGCCATCGGGGCAATGTGAAACAGACCACCCACCCAGGGTCCATTGCTGATATTGGCAAGAGTCAGAGGGCCGGAGTATACGAGCTCCGTCGATCGTATTTCGAGCTCCGGCGTGATCACGCCATCCCACATGGCGCGCAACACGGCTACCAGGTAGACAAGGTCGCCCTTCGGCCACCGTATGTTCCTTGCGATGCGGTTTACTTTCGCATCGAAGCCGATACCGGCGCCGTTGGCAAAGTAGCGCTCATTCATGCGCCCGACATCGACGAAGCGTTGCAGTGGGTCGTTGTGAATCCGCTCTGCAAGCAATGTGGCGGCGTCCTGCCAGTTAAGCGGAATTCCGCAGGCTTTCGCAAAATCATTGCCGGTACCCAGCGGTATGACTCCCAGCGCGGCCGATCTGGCAGACCGCATAATGCCGTTTACCGCTTCATGAATGCTGCCGTCACCACCGGCGACGAGTATTCGTGACGCACCACTGTCTACGGCGGCCAGCACGATTTTTTCGAGATCACCGGGAGCGCGGCTTTCGGCCAGGACGGTAGCGATCCGGCTCTGTTCGAGCAGCGCGCGCAAGCGCAAAATTTTTCTTGCGGCTCGCCCGCGACCGGCGACCGGATTGACGAACAGCGGGATCGGCTTATCGCTCATTGCAAAGTGCTGCCAGGAATTCACTGTGCGCCGTTGAATATGCGCGCTGATGCTACAATGCTGTGCGTCGATTATACATAGCGGGCGGGTCACACGTTGTTGGAGCTGGGTACAAAATTTCTCTTAAGTTATTTCATTGGCTCGCTGATGGGGTCGATGATCATGGGCGGTCTGCGTGGCGGTGTCGATATCAGGACCATGGGCAGCGGCAACGCCGGCGGCACCAATGCGCTGCGCACCCAGGGGGTCCTGTTCGCAGTCGGCGTTGTTGTCATTGACGTCAGCAAGGGAGTCGTCGGCGCCGGCGTTATACCGCATCTCGATATTCCGTTCGTCGGCGTCGATCCCTCCATTTCGCGGACCTGGCTGGCGCTTTGCTGCGCTGCGGCCGCGGTAATCGGTCATGTGTGGCCACTGTGGTTCAGGTTCCGCGGCGGCAAAGGCGCCGCGACCCTGGTTGGTACGCTGATCGTACTGGCGCCATCGCTGATCCTGCCACTGCTCCTGGTGTGGGCATGGGTGCTCACGCTTTTTGGCTACGTCGGGCTTGCCACCATGGCGGCCGGACTGACGGCGCCGCTGTACCTGGCGGCGACGCGCTTGCCCGACGAGCAGCCGCTGTTCATATACTGCGCTGTGCTGGCGTTGTACCTGATATTCAGTCATCGATCGAATATTCAGAGAATGCGCGCTGGCACGGAATTCCGAAATTCCCGCCTCATGCTCTTTCGCAAGAGCCGCTAAGCGTCGCCAGATGTCAACAGCCGCCGCTGACAGCATCCGGCATGCGTTAAGCGACGCAATCGCTGTGGATATCGAGTGCCTGGAGGTCTTCCCGGAAATCGAGTCAACCAGCAGTTTCCTGCTCGCGCAACCGGGTCCACCTGCAGGCAAAGCCCGGGTAGCAATGGCGGAGCACCAGACGAGCGGGCGTGGTCGCTTCGGGCGACGCTGGATTTCACCGCCCCTGTCCGGACTTTGTATGTCGATGGCATACACGTTCGCAAGGAAACCGTCGCAACTTCCAGGCCTGACACTCGCTGCCGGAATCGCGGTAATAGATGCGCTTACAGGATTGACCATAGAGGGAGTGGACCTGAAGTGGCCGAACGACCTCATTGCGAGGGACCGCAAGCTGGGGGGTATCCTGACGGAGGCCCGCCAAAACGGGGCCGATGGAACAACGGTCGTCATCGGGATCGGCGTCAATATTGAATTGTCGGGAGCGTCGCTGAACAGAATCACGAGCACGAGTGAGCGCGGCGCGATCGATCTTGCCAGCATGGTCGAGAAGCCTCCTTCCATTGCGGCGCTGGCGGTAGTTGTGATCGAGCATCTGATGGAGACACTCCACTGTTTCGGGACGCAGGGATTTGCGCCCTTTCGCGACGCCTGGGATCGACATGACTGGTTGCAGAGCCGCGAAATATCGGTCGAAACGCCCGAAGGTGTGGTGTCCGGTCGCGCTGCCGGTATCGATGACACGGGCGCGCTCGTTATTCGAACCAAACGCGGCGACAGGTCCATCGTGTCCGGCAGTATTACGCTGTCCAGGCTTGCGGTTGCCGGCGAATGAGCGACGTTCGGGCGCTTTTGTTTGACATCGGCAACAGCCGGCTCAAGTGGGGTTTGTATGAAAATCGCCGCATCAGTCGCAGCGGCAGCGTCAGCCGCGAAAAACTCCACGATACCGGGTTTGCGGCACTGACAACCCGTTTGCCCAAGCGCGTCAATCACGTCCTTGCAAGCAACGTCGCCGGCGCCAGTTTCGCGACGCGGCTGTCCGGTCTGGTGACGATCCACTGTGCGACAGACGTGCATTTTGCACGCTGCGAGAAAGAAGCCTATGGCCTGGTCAACGGTTACCGCCAACCACGGCGCCTGGGTGTCGACCGCTGGGTTGCCATGATCGGTGCCTACTCCGAACTGAAATCGGCTGTTTGTGTAGTGGATGCCGGCACCGCGGTCACGGTCGACGTGGTCGACCGGGCCGGGCGACATCTCGGTGGCCAGATTCTGCCCGGATTGAATCTCATGGCCCGTGCATTGCGAACCGATACCAGCGATATCGCGGCTAACCGCCAGATCCCCAAAATCGCCGGAAGCGGCAGGGACATGTTCGCCAGCAGCACCGACTCAGCCATTAGTAACGGTGTATTCAATGCGGTCTGCGGAGCGATCGAGCGGGCCGTGCGCGCCATACGCGCGGGGGGCTACAGGCCCAAAATCGTCTTGACCGGTGGGGATGCGGCGCGCATTCTAAAGCAACTGGATGGCAATATTCTGCATCGTCCGAATCTCGTCTTGCAGGGCCTGGCGCACATGGTGGAAAGCGATTCATGAGGAATATCCTGCTGCTTCTGCTGCTGGCCAACATCCTGTATTTCGTCTGGGAACTGGTGATGGAGAAACCACCGGAAACCGGCGTGGCGGTTGTCGACGAAGCGGACCTTGGCCCACCGCTGGCGGTGTCACGGAATACTGTCGCGGAGGCCGCCACCAGTGTCGGGGCAGTACTCGGGGCCGGTAAACCATCCGATCTGGCGGCAGTCGTGGGACGTTCCTGCGTCACGATCGGTCCATTCAAGTCCAATGCTGACGCGGATGGGGCGCTGGCGGAATATGAACGCGAAGGTATGCGGGCAAATGTGCGCACGACACAGGGCCAGGTGTTTGTCGGCCACTGGGTGCAGATCCGCAATATTCCGGATCGCGAAACCGGCAATGCCATGCTGGAAAAATTGAAAGCAGGCGGCCTCGGCGAGGCCTACCTGGTACCGAACGAAGAAGAGGGGCTCAAGATTTCGCTGGGACTGTTCGGTGAAATGAGCCGGGCAGAGCGTATCGAACTGCAGGCGAAATCGCTGGATCTGCCGGCTGATATCTCGCCGCGGACCCGCGAAGCGACGGTGTTCTTCGTAGATATTGCGCTGCCGCCGGGCAAAGGCGCCGGCGCAATAATCGAGAAATACGGTGAGGAAAAAGTCCTGCTGCGGGACTCATCGACCTGTCCGCGCAGTAGCTGAGAGTTGCCTGAAATGCGGCGAAGACCCTTGCCGCATGGGCGGCAATGCTTATAATTCGCGTCCTGCCGCCCGCTGGCGGCAGTCAAGCACGCCGGCGTAGCTCAGTTGGTAGAGCAACTGATTTGTAATCAGTAGGTCCCGAGTTCGACTCTTGGTGCCGGCACCAAATAATCAACGGCTTAGCGCCTTCACAGTGAGGCGCTTTTTCTTATGTAGACAATTGGAATACTGCGTGAGAAATTATTTTGCACTTGTAAGACACTGCCAGAGTCTGTCCCGGAATGTGAATTTTTGAAACTGTTCGCGCAAATCTCGGTGAGATCGTACAGTTCTAACGCTGCAGGCCTGAATGCTTCAAGCCTACCTGACGACCGCTCAGTCCGGCCGTTCAAGTGCTAGGATTTGAGCTAATGGGAGCGACTGCTGCTGACCCAATATAGACGTTGAATGACGCGATGTAATTGCGGTCATAAACTAGAAGATGTCGTGGGAGAAGTCGAAATGTCACAAGCGAGCCGAATCAGATCAACCTTCGTCGCAATATTCACCGTGCTGGCATTGATTGCAGCGACACAGTCAAGTGCACAACACAGCAACCCGTATCGCGCCTACTATGGCTGGGCAAAGCTTCCTGAAGGGAGAGCTCAGGGTGTGGTAGCCGGAATTTACGTGGATCCTGATGGCCAGCACATGTGGCTGATGGACCGGTGTGGCGGCAATAATTGTGCCGGAGTTGATGTAGATCCGATCCTGAAATTCGACTTGCAGGGAAACCTGGTTAAGAGCTTCGGCAAGGGACTGTTTGGCTGGCCTCACGGGTTTTTCGTAGACCACGAAGGCAATCTATGGGTAACGGAAGGTTCGCCGGCGGGAGAACGGCGAGGGGAAGAGGGATTCAAGATCGGCAGGGGCCATCAGGTGTTCAAATTGAGCCCTGAGGGCGAGGTTTTGATGACATTGGGTGAGGCTGCGGTCCCCGGAGACGACGAGACGCATTTCAACGGACCTGCCCACGTGCTGGTCGCCCCCAATGGCGAGATCTGGGTCGCGGATGGTCATCGCGGTGGCAATAATCGCCTCGTCAAGTTTTCAAAGGATGGTAAATATTTAATGCAGATCGGCGGTGGAGTGGAAGCGGCGACCGCCGAGCGCGGATTGTTCAATGATCCTCATCACATCGCGATGGATTCACAGGGCCTGCTCTATATCTCTGACCGGGGCAACAATCGGATTCAGATCTTCGAGCAGGACGGGACATTCGTTGGTCTATGGACGCATTTCGGCAGGCCGAGCTCAATTGCAATTGACGACGATGACAGGATTTACGTGGTGGATGGCACGACTTCATTAACCGGTGTCTGGCGCAAAGGTTTCTCGGGCGGTGGCAGCTATGGGTATGACCGGGGCATCTGGATTGGTAATGCCAGGACCGGCACCGTTGAGACGTTCATTCCGGAGCTGCAACTCACCGGCTTTACCGAAAGTGGCCAACCTCTCGGCGTCGATCAAGAGTTTATCGGGTTACATCCCGATGGCAGCATCCTCGTGGGGGAAGTTGAAATAGGCGAACGTGCGGGCCGACGTCTGGTGCAATGGATCCGTGTCCGGGAGTAGCCAGCTCAGTGTCCGCTTGTGAAAGCGGACATTTCCGAATGCCGGTTTAGTATGATCGCAAGGTGAGCGATCTCTACAATCTTTCCCGTTTCATTAAGGCGCAAGATGGCGTTTATTTCAGCGTTATCGAGCAACTCAAACGCGGCAGGAAAACCAGTCACTGGATTTGGTACATATTCCCGCAGATTGCGGGTCTGGGTCACAGCCAAATGTCGCAACGGTATGCGATTTCGTCGATTGCTGAAGCCAAAGCCTATGCCGAGTATCCAGTATTAGGGCCAAGGCTGATCGAATGTATCGAGCTTGTTATGGCAGTGGACGGAAAATCAGCCGAGCAGATTTTTGGCCACATTGATGCCCTCAAGTTTTGTTCCTGTTTGACACTGTTTTCTGCTGCAAACAAAGACAATGGAATTTTTCAGCAGGTGCTTGATAAGTACTTTGATGGTGTACTTGATGCCTTGACCATCCGCGCTCTGCAGAAGTCACGGCCAAGCCACCCGTGCTGAATAAGCATGGCGAGCCGGAGGCCCCGAACGGTTGGGTCCGCTGTTTCGTGCGGGAGGAGGTGATAGAATTGGCTTAACAGGGGAGCCGCTCGACCACGGGCAAAATAGGGGCAGGCAATGGCATTGCCTGCCCCTTTTTATTGCGTCGACCATTTGAATCCGCAACCCGAAGCGGCCGCAATGGCTTTCGTTGATACCCTTGCTTGAAGGGTGTGATGGGCTCTGTAAGGCTATTCCGTCTGTCGATCATGTTGAACGCAAGTCATCCGTACAATCTTGGGCTATTTTTGAAGGGTTACCTTAATCGATCGACGCAATTCCATTATTGGTGCCGCGAAGTTCCGTGAATTTACGTCAATCGAACGGCCATAGAACGTCTAATAATTGATCTGCGGACCTCAGAATTAACAACAATAGGAAAGGAAATCGATAATGAGAACAATCAACACGACGCTATGCCTCGCTATCGTAATCGCGCTCGGTTGCGCGGTCGTGCACCGGAATGCAACGGCAGAGGAAGGAGAAAGCACGGCTAGAGTAACGGGAATCGGCGGCGTGTTCTTTTTGTCGCGAGGCGAGGGAAAGGCCCTGTCGTCGTGGTACGAGAAGCACCTGGGTATGCGGATCGAGGAGTTTGGTGCCGCCATACTCAAGTGGGAAGACGATACAGCTGAGGACAAGGGGATGACCGTATGGCACGTCGCGGACCGGGACAGCGATTGGTTTCGTCCCAGCGAGTCGACCTTCATGATCAATTACCGCGTCGACGACCTGGAGGCGATGGTCGAGCAACTGACCGCCGCGGGCATTGACATACTACAAGGCCCGGAGTATCACGAAAACGGGGCGTTCGCTTGGATCATGGACCCCGAGGGCAACAAAATCGAACTTTGGGAGCCAAAGATCTGGGACGAGAAGAACAAGAAATAGCCCAGGACGGCAGCATATTGTAGCGCACCGGTCACTGCCCATAATTCTGACGCGAGACAGCACCCTGCCTAACGGCCGATATCTGCCGTCTGATACCTAGAGATCTTGATTACCTGAATGACCGCTCATGGCAACGCAGACTTTCGAACGCCGAAAGATCTGACGTATCCGGTTTATCGAATGCCCAAAGCACGGATAAGCGGCTACACCGTCGTCATTGTCAGGGGAATCAGAAATCGGTCGCCAAACGGAGGTGTGTAAGGCAGCTTAAGCGTTTCCCATGCGAAAGCGCCCGGCGGAATCCCGATATCGGCCAGGATCAGATCTCCGGTAAGGTCAGGTAGCAGGCCCGTCTTGGGCAGTGCCAGTGTCAGAGTCCAGCGGGCCTTGATGTACTCGCCCGGAGTCTCGCCGGTCGTGGCATTCACGCCAGAGGGAATATCCAGGGCAAGAATCGGTGAACTCGCGCCGTTTGCCCATTGAATGAGACGCAGCATGTTGCCCCTCGGCGCGCCCTGTAAGCTGTAGCCGATCAAAGCGTCGAGAATGATATCAACCGGCTCGTTTGAACTGGCGAGCAAGTGTATATCGACTTCCCGGCCGGGAGTAGCCTGAAAAATATGTCTTTGCCACATGGCGGCTGCGCCAAGACGGTCGGGCGATACTAAACCGAGCCGCACATGGGCGCCGCGATTCGCCAGATGCCGTGCGGCGCAGATGCCTCCCCCGCCATTGCCGCCGTTTCCTGCCAGTACGACAATATTGGCCCCGCGCCAAGCGGCGCCCAGACTGGCGATTGCCTGCTGCGCGAGATTCCGCCCCGCATTCTCCATCATCTGGAGGAGATTCGGCCCGGTGTCCTCGATGGCCACCCGATCCACCTCAATCATCTGTTCCGTCGTCACGGCAGGTACTTCGATGCCGGTGTCAGAGAAGTATCGTAGGCGCATGGTGGGCATGTTGCGTTGATTCGAAAACTCATGCAGTTGCGGAGGATTTCCTAACTGCGGTAACGCTATTGAGATAAGCCCGAAATTGCCGCTTCTCCAGTCAGGTGTTGATGTCAAGCTATTGGCTGCGACCTGAAAACGGCCAGATGCGAATCTTTAATTCGTCACAATTTCGTTACTATTCCTGAATGGACTGCAGGAAGAACACTATCTGCAATATCTGCCCCATCGCCAGCCGTCCACTGGTTCCCTCGTACTGGTCATCAGTCCCCCACACGGGCATATCGCCAGGTCCATGGGCGCCGATATTTTCGCGGCCGTCGATTTTCCCGTAGGCCTGCCAAAAAGGAAAGGTGCCCGCATTACGCTCGCTCAATCGGGAAAGGTCTGCCGGTTGTTTTTTCAGTTGCAGTCCCAGCACACCGTCACCCTTACCTTCCGTTCCATGACAGATCGCACACTTCTGATCGAACAGTTGCTGTCCGCTCTTGATCACCTCTTCTTGCTGCGCAAACGCAGCATCATCGGGTGCCCAGAGCAATGCCACCAGGGCCACCCCGGTAAGCACTTTCGTGAGCGTCCGCCACCGCTCGGTGCAGGCAAAAAAATTGCTGCTCTTCCGATCTCGCACAACCATGCGTGCCTCCCGACTGGCAACTGCAGGGCTAGCCGGAAATGTCGGCAAAAAAACCTGTTTGCCGAATAAGAACAATGTTCGCCAGTCGGGGTCACGAACCATGGGGATGGAATGCACCGAAAATCGAGTTGGCAGATATTTGGTCATGACAGGTCTCCTCATAAACAACCGGGCCGGGCGATCCTGGGACCTTGGAGGCGTCGCGGGGGACGTCCGGGAGAAAACGAGGACCCGTGGCTTTGCGTCACTGGTTTTGGTCAGATATGCCGTCGTCGGTTAACTCCGGGATTTATGCAGTAATAAGGTGATAGCGTCAAGTCGGAGAAATGCGTAGCGGCCATGTTCGCTTCGGGTTGCCTCGCGCTGCAAATCGGCTGTCCTGGGCCGCTGATTTGTCATGCAAATAGCGTGTGGACAAATCGCACCAGAGAAAACGCAGCTTGCTCCGGGGCTCGCCGGAATTGGTTTTGCGGGATGCAAAATGCAAGCCTGAACAAACAGTACCCCGGCACGAGACGTGCCCCGGCTGGACTGTGTCGTTTTTCCTTACACCGCAGCTTGCACGCCAAGTCGTTGAAAACATGACGCTTTCCACTTGAGGCCCGCAGCCGAAACGGCAGTAGCCTGTCAGCATTATTTACACCTGAAACGCGAAGGGCCGCCACGATCCGACTAACTTATTGATAAATATGCCGTTTAGATAATCGGCGCGAAAATTGCAGCAACTTATGTATAGAAGACTAATAAGAAGGGATGGCGCATGAATATTCACACACGTTCTTCGATGTTTATTGGGGCGGCGGTTGCGTGTCTGGTAGCGTTCCAGCCAGCGCATGCCGGCGTGATTTTTGGCAGCGACGGAAATCTTGGCGGTGGTTTTCGGTGGGACGCCGCTGCCAGGACGATCAACGGAAACGAGCGATCTCTCGATGGCGGTCTACGCTATTCGATGCAGGGTGGTTCGCTGCTGGCGTACCGTGACCGGTTTTCCTGGAATGTCACACCAACTCTCGCCGCCTTCTCGACAGCGATCGACCAAGCGTTCGGTGCGTGGACTTCCATCGATGCTGTTACCAACCTGGGAACTGCCTTGTCATTCGTCGACGACAGCGCTAACACTGCCGTTGTCGGTACCCCTGGATTTGGCGGAATCAACATCAACGGTGCGGAAATCGACCTGTTTGGTGTGGATGCAGGTGACGCTGGAAGGCGTGGCGTATCAAGTTTCAATGCGCAGTTTGGAGATGTCACGCTCACCTCAGGCACTACGAATTACGGCGGTGCCGAGGGAGGAGGCGCGATCTCGGGTGCAGACGTGTATATGAACGCCAACGCCAATGCGGTCTACTCGCTCGACATATTTCGCCGCCTCCTGGCCCATGAGCTCGGCCATGCGCTGGGCCTTGGCGACGTGGAAGACGTTTTCGACCTCGGCTTCATTGACGACAATTACAGTGCGTTGGATCCGTTGGGAACCTTGACCAATTCGTGGGCACTCCTGGTCGACCCTTTTAACCCGGCAGCTTCGACGCTGACCCACTTTGCGGCCGGTGTGATTGCGAACGGCGATCCAGGTATCAAGACGCCGGGCGTGAATATACTCATGGAATCTGAAGGCCTGGGCATAGCAGCAGGCAATCCGGTCACAAACCTTGTACCGTTGATCGCTGATGATTATGGTACGCGCCAGTTCTTGTATCCGATGTTGGTCCGGGTTCCGGAACCGTCGAGTCTCGCGTTGCTGGCATTCGGTCTCTGCGGCTTCCTTTGGAGCGCGAGACGAAAGAAAGGACAACCCAGCGTCTAGACCGCCTATCCATGCACGCTTAGTCGGACGCGACGAAAACTCGCGTTGTCCACGAGCGGAGAGACTGCTCTCGCCATTCCGAATGGCCGTGGCGTGCGTGTGGTTGACCGTGGTTCTGTCGTGTTCCTCGGCGAATGAACCGGAGCTCACGTCCATCGGGCTCATAGAAGGAGCGGTCAATATCCAGCTTCGAGCTGACGGCACCTGCAGCGTGGATAGCACCAGCGGATCGGTACCGGGTGAGCAATTTCAGAGGGCGTGGCTGCAGTTGACCACCAAACTCGATATAGGAAGCCTGCAACGCTCCGAGATCACTGCCAGTATTCGCGAACAGATCCGGACGACAGGCACCGTGGTAGCAGAGGACGGTGCGCTGATTACGACTTTGAGCTTGGGCGTCGGAGAGACATACCGGCAGATCGAAATCAACGGCCTGGCCATGTTACGCCAGACTTACCCGGGCGCCGCACAATTGGAGCGATTCGATGCAGCTCGTGAGGTCCTGGTGATGATCGCGCGCGCCTGTACTCACGAGCCTTGAGACAATGACGTCGGTTACAGCTACCTGAAACGCCGTAGACGGGAGACCAATTACGCCGCGAAGGATCTGCAACGACGATTATGTTCCGAAACAATATTACGTAAAAAAGGCCCCCGATCGGGGGCCTTTTCTCTCTTGTTATCGCTGTTTTAAGCCATTTCGGTGCGCTGACTATGATTCCTGTTTTGACGATAAGCCGTTCGGCGGTGGAAAATCGTCAGTCCACCGAGGATCGTCAGAGCGCCGATTGCAATATAGAAGGGCGCCTCGGGAGTACCCGCACCGATATACAGGGCGCCGCTGATGAACAGAACGCCGCCAATCACATACAGGTAGGGAAGTGCTTCATACAGGGGGCCGGGTATCCACATTTCGACGTCCTCCATAACGTGTCAGGCGCACAGCATCGCTCGGAACGACCTCAGCGTCGCTGTCATTCATCACAGATCGGGCCGGCACCGGGAAACTGTTCAGCGGCGTGTGAACCAGGTCACAGTTGGCGGGGAATGATGCGACCGCATCCGTATACGGCGTAATCAGCGGCCCGCGGCGATCAGGCGGCCAAAAAACGGCGATTCGGCAGCCCGGGCGTTGCCGCTGCGTCAGGCGATGTCGATGGTGAGATGGCTGCGATTCAGCAAACGTATCGTAATGTGCGGTTGTTGAATGTCGATCAGGTACAGCATGAAGCGGGGATCAGAATAGCTTGAAATACACGAAAAGAACGCCAGTTAGCTGCATATAAGTGTGCCGTTCAATTTCCGTATCACCAGGAGTTTGCAATGTTTGAGAATAAAGAAGGGCAAAGAGTGCCGGCTGTAACTTTTCGCACACGGGTTGGTCACGAGTGGAAGGATATTTCCAGCGACGACCTGTTTGCGGGCAAGACCGTCGTGGTCTTTTCATTGCCCGGTGCTTTTACGCCGACCTGCTCATCCTCACATGTGCCCCGCTACGATCAGCTCGCGGCGGCGTTCAAGGCGCATGGCGTTGACGATATTGTCTGTATTTCGGTAAACGACGCATTTGTCATGAACGAGTGGAAAGACAGTCAGCATGCCGACGACGTTACCTTCCTGCCGGATGGGAATGGCGTCTTTACGGAGGGTATGGGTTTGCTGGTCGACAAGGACGAACTGGGCTTCGGCAAGCGCTCCTGGCGTTATTCGATGCTGGTGCGGGACAGCGTTATCGAGAAAATGTTCATTGAACCGCTTGAGCCAGGAGACCCGTACGGCGTATCCGACGCCGATACGATGCTGAGCTACGTCGCGCCGCAGGCGGCCAAACCGCTGGACGTCAGCGTGTTTTCGCGCGCCGGTTGCCCGCATTGCGCCAGGGCGAAAAGCCTGCTGCGCGAAGCGGGTATCCCGTTCGAGGCGCTGGAGCTGAATCAGCAGTACAGCGATCGTTCGCTGCGTGCCATTGCCGCAGACTCAAGCCTGCCGCAGGTCTTTGTCAATGGGGAGCGAATCGGCGGTGCCGACGAGCTCGAGCTGTGGCTGGCCGGGCGGCAAAACAGAGCGGCCTGACCATTCCCAATGCGGCATTCTCCGGCCCCGTGCCGGGGTTTGCCGCTGTTGCCGGGGACCGGCCGGACTGCCGCGGGCAGGTAGTGATTGCTGCCGCAAATTTTTGCCACTATTCTCTACACCCCTGGCTGCACCACAACCGATGAAAAACTGGAGATGACATGCAGATTTCGGATAAGGGTCTTTTCAAAACCCAGGCCTATATCAATGGCGAGTGGGTCGATAGCGATGGCGGTGAAACACATGCCGTAAGCAATCCGGCTACCGGCGAAGTGATTGCGGAATGCGCATCCTGTGGCACGGCGGAGACCCGTCGCGCGATCGAGGCCGCTGCGGCTGCGATGCCTGCATGGCGTAGTCGAAGCGCGAAGGAACGTGCTGCTATCCTGCGCAAGTGGTTCAACCTGATGATGGAAGCGCAAGAGGACCTGGCGCAGATTTTGACGGCAGAACAAGGCAAACCGCTGGCTGAATCACGCGGAGAAATCGCTTATGGTGCCAGTTACATCGAGTGGTTCGCAGAGGAAGCAAAGCGCATCTACGGCGATACGATACCGGCCCCGTCCGGAGACAAGCGCATCGTTGTCATCAAACAGCCGGTTGGCGTCGTTGCCTGTATCACGCCGTGGAATTTTCCGAACGCGATGCTGACAAGAAAGATCGCGCCCGCGCTGGCGGCTGGCTGCACGGTGGTCTGCAAACCAGCGAATGCCACGCCGTTATCGGCATTTGCTTTTGCCGAGCTTGCAGAGCGCGCCGGGGTGCCGGCGGGTGTAATCAATCTCGTTTCTGGCAGGACCCCCGAGATTGGTGCGGAGTTAACGAGCAATCCCGTGGTACGCAAGCTGACGTTCACCGGTTCTACTCCGGTCGGCAAGAAACTGATGGCTGCGTGCAGCAACACCGTCAAACGCACGTCAATGGAGCTTGGTGGCAATGCGCCGTTTATCGTCTTTGACGACGCGGATCTGGAGGCAGCGGTGCAGGGCGCGCTGGTCTGCAAATTTCGCAATGCGGGTCAGACCTGCGTATGTGCAAATCGCATCCTTGTGCAGGATGGGATATACGACGAATTCACAGAGCGGCTCATGGCGGCGGCAGCGGATCTGAAAATGGGTAACGGCGCGGATGAAGGTGTGACGATGGGTCCCCTCATCAATGAAGGCGCTGCAAATGACGTGTTGGAATTCATCGGCGACGCGGTTGCCAGGGGCGCGAAAGTTGTGGCTGGCGGGCAGCGCTCCGATCTCGGCAGCTGCTTTATCGAACCCACCATTTTGACCGGCGTGCAGGACGATATGCGCGTATTTCGCGAAGAAATTTTTGGCCCGGTTGCACCGCTGTTCCGCTTTAGCACGGAGGAAGAAGCCATCCAGATTGCCAATGACACGGAATTCGGGCTCGCCTGTTACTTCTACTCCCGCGACATTGGCCGCATCTGGCGTGTTGCGGAAGGTCTGGAGTACGGCATCGTTGGCATCAATGAGGGCATCATTTCCAATGAAATGGCGCCGTTTGGCGGTGTCAAGGAATCAGGGCAGGGACGTGAAGGATCGAAATACGGCCTCGACGACTACCTCGAGATCAAATACATGTGTATGGGTGGTATCGACAAATAGGACGTCGCGATGACGGACGTCAAACACCGGTACTGGCACCGCCAGATCGACGGACTCGTGCGCGAAATTTCCAAACTCTCGATTGCCTGCAACGTAAAACTGCTGGAGCCGGGCAACATCGAGCGTGTGTTGCGTAACGATGAGACTGTGTGTGGACGGAAGAATTCGCGAGCATTCAAACAGATGCGAAATCACTTGATGGCGTTTTTTCAGATTCAGGAACGCGCGATCGAGCGCATCGGCCCCGAGGACGTCCGGTCCATGCTCGATACCCTGCGTCAGGAAATGCAGAATCTCAGAGGGCGCACAGATTCCGAATCCTGATGCGGCTTCCGGTCGGAATATTCAGGTCCGATTCTGGCTACATGGAGTAATGGCGGGGCGTATACTGTCATGCAGGTTATCGAGAGACGGATATGCTGCAACACGAACAGTACGAGCGAGCCAGGCTCTCCAGGGATTCGAGATTCGACGGGCAATTTTACGTCGGCGTTAAAACGACCGGCATATACTGCCGGCCAATTTGTCCCGCCAACGCGCCGAAGCGCGAGAATGTCGCGTTTTTCCCGAGTGCGGCGGCAGCGAGCGAAGCGGGGTTCCGCCCCTGCCTGAGATGCCGCCCGGAGTGTGCGCCGGGCACGCCGGCCTGGAGCGGCACCTCGACGACAGTCCGGCGCGGATTACGCCTGATATCGAGTGGCGCACTGGACGACGGTGACGTCGAGCATCTTGCGGAACGGCTGGGTGTGACCAGCCGTCATCTGCGGCGCTTGTTCACGAAGCACCTTGGCGCATCACCGCTGGCAGTCGCCCACACGCAGCGGCTGCATTTCGCGAAACGCCTGATCGACGAAACAACGCTACCCATGAACCACATATCCGCCTCTGCGGGCTACGGCAGTGTGCGACGCTTCAACGACGCCTTCCGCAATACCTATGGTCGCTCGCCTCGCGAACTCCGAAAAGCCAGCGACGAATCGCCTGCGGAGGTGCAGCCGGCAGCACTGACCATGCGGCTTGCGTATCGCAGGCCGTTCGACTGGCCGTCGCTGTTGGAATTTTTTTCTCACCGGGCAATCCCGGGCGTTGAGGCAGTCCAGGGGGACACGTATCGGCGTACGCTTAAGAGCAAGGACAGCCAAGCGCTGGTCACGGTTCGACCCGACCAACGTGACGGATACCTATCGCTTTACGTCCGTGGTGTGGGCACCGAGTCACTGTTCGAGATTGTGCAGCGGGTAAAGGAAGTTTTCGATCTGGATGCACCGATTACGGAAATCGGTGACACGCTCGGGAAGGATCGCCGGTTGCGAGGGCTGTTGCGCAATCACGCCGGGATCAGGGTGCCTGGCGCATGGGACGGATTCGAACTCATCGTGCGCGCAATCCTGGGGCAGCAGATTTCCGTCAAGGCAGCGACCACGCTGGCCGGACGCATTGCAACCCGTTACGGAGGGCGCCTGACACTGCAACCCGAGCAGAGCGATCATGGGTTGACGCATGTATTCCCCGGGGCGGAGCGACTGATGCGGGCGCGTTTCAACCACATCGGGCTGGTGCGCGCGCGCACGCAGACTATCCGTGCTGTCGCCACCGCCGTTGTGCGCGGTGACATCCACTTCGATCCTGCGCAGGATCCGACGGAATTCTGCAGCTCTCTCAAATCGATCAAGGGTGTGGGTGAGTGGACGGCGCAATATGTGGCGATGCGCGCACTCAAATATCCCGACGCGTTTCCTGCATCCGATCTGGGCTTGCTGAAGGCGCTCTCTTATCCTGATCGTGTGTCGCCCGTCGAACTTGGCAGCCGCGCCGAAAACTGGCGGCCCTGGCGGGCATACGCGGCATTATTATTGTGGAGTTCCCTGGCGGACTCCGGAGGATGACGTGATGTACTACTGTTTTCTGAATACGCCGATAGGCGAATTGCTACTGGCCGGCAACGAGGAGGCCCTGCACCTGATCGGCTTTCCTGAGGGATCGATGCGCAGGGAGCCGGATAGTGACTGGATCTACTCCGAGAAACCGTTCGCGGAGGCACGCCGGCAGCTCACGGAATATTTCGCCGGCAATTTGAAATCATTCGACCTCAAGTTATGTCCCGGCGGGACGGAATTTCAGCTACAGGTACTCGACGAACTGCAGAAGATACCGTATGGGACCACCACGTCTTACGGTGATATCGCGAAGCGCATTGGCCGCCCGAAAGCGGTCCGGGCAGTCGGCGCTGCCAATGGTAGAAATCCGCTCCCGATCGTTATTCCCTGTCACCGGGTTATCGGTAGTAGCGGTGACATGACCGGATTCGGTGGCGGTATTCCAACCAAGAAGGCGTTGCTAAGGCTGGAACTCGAGCACAGCCAGTTTCCGCATGCCGGTGCCTGAAGCTCCGGCCGACGACGTAGCACGCCACCGCCAATGTGCATAAATGCAGATTTCACCGGGCGCGCCATGGTCGTGCCCGACAGCGGTGCATGGGTGGTGTCGCCGGCGTCCGGGGTCGACAGACTGATGCTGGATCGAGTCGGCGAGGAAGTAGCAAGAGCAACGAGCCTCGTGCGATATGCAGCGGGCAGTTCGTTCGAACCGCACAAGCATGCGCTTGGCGAGGAGTTCCTGGTCCTCTAAGGTACATTTTCGGACGAGCACGGCGACTACCCGATCGGCACTTATGTGCGGAATCCCCCCGGTTCCCGGCATGCGCCATTCAGCAGGGACGGCTGCCGTATCCTGGTCAAGCTGCGACAGATCGATCCCGCGGACAATCGGGCCGTTGTTATACATACGGCGGATGCTGACGTTTGGCCGGATACCGATAGCGATGGCGTTTCGACCTTGCCGCTGTACGAGTACGAGACGGAGCAGGTGTTGATGAAACGGCTTGGCACCGGTTGCGTCGCGTCAGTGGGGGATAATGCCGGTGGCGCAGAACTGCTGGTCGTCCGTGGCATGATCGAGGTCGATGGGGACGAAATGCCGGCGGAGTCCTGGTTACGCCTGCCACCTGGCGACACGGTTACCGTCGTTGCCACAGAAGACAGTCTTCTTTGGCTAAAGACCGGGCACCTGCCGGCGTGATCACAGAGTGCGGTTTTGCAGGGACTTCACGATCGCAGAAGGCTCGACCCCGGGCAACAGGCGGTCGTCAGGTTGCAGCGTAGCAATGGTCGTGGTTACCGGCAGTACACCGGCCCAGATCGGTATCTCGTAGTCTTCGTCTTCGTCCTCAGGCAGGCCGGCAGATATCTTCACGGATGCGGTCTCGATCTTCAGGGCGATGACGCCCGTCATCTTGACTTCCTGTGCATGCGAATCACGCAGCTCGCCCCAGCGCCCCGGCATGATGTGTTCACTGATTACCTGCATGGCTCGCAACTTTTCGTCACTCAATTCGACCAGCGACGGGGCCCCGAAAACGGTCACGGAACGGTAGTTCATCGACGAATTGAACGTGGATCTCGCCAGCACAATACCGTCCAGCAACGTAACGTTCAGGCAAGCCTCGGTCGTGTTTTCCAGCAGCCGAATCACGCGTGCCTTTCTGGCGCCATGCAGGAACAGGGTTTCCGCTTCACGGCCGTAAATCATCGGCACCACCAGCGGCAGGCCATCCTGCACGAAGCCGACCTGCGCGACCAGACCGGCATCGAGTATCCGGTGTACCGTCTCTTTATCGTAGGCGCTTTTCTCGCGTAACTGACGGACCTTGTTCTTTTTCCCAACTGGATACGACGTCGACATTGAATCACCCGTGAAGAAAGCGTGGCGCGAGCGTTAACGCAATCAGCGACACAAGAAAAATACCGATCAGGTTCAGGATCAGGCCGGCACGCGCCATTTTCGGAATCGTCAGCAGGCCCGAGCCAAACACAATGGCGTTTGGCGGCGTGGCGACTGGCAGCATAAAAGCACAGCTGGCGGCAAACGTAACCGGCACCAGCAGAACGATCGGGTCAACGCCGGCCTCGATGGCGATAGCGCCAACGACCGGCATGAACGTTGCCGTGGTCGCGATATTGCTGGTGAGTTCGGTGAGGAAAATGATCATCGTTGCCACGACCACCACGAGAATCGCAATTGGCAACGTGCCCACCTGGTGCAAGCTGCTGCCTATCCACTCGGCAAGGCCGGTGCGACTGACTGCCCCGGCCAGCGACAGGCCGCCGCCAAACAGGATGAGGATGGCCCACGGCAATTTTTCGATTTGCGGCCAGCGAATCAACATCGGGTCAGATTTGTCGCCACTCGGAATCAGAAACAGTGACACCGCGCCGGCCATCGCAATGCCCGAATCATCCAGTGCCTCGAGTCCCGGCAGTCGCGCAAGCAATGGTCGAAAAATCCAGGTCAACGCCAGTAACACGAATACGATGGCGACTCTTTTTTCCGGTATGGAAATCCGCCCCATGTCGTCTTTGAGTTGTTTGAGGTGCGCCAGACCCTCGCGCGAGTTTTGGAAATCCACCCGAAACACCCAGCGGGTCAGGGCAAGCCACGCAAGCGGCAGCAGCAACACGGTCAGAGGCAAACCGACCATCATCCAGCGCGCAAAATCGATCTGCGTACCATAATTCTCCAGCATGAACGCGGCCAACATGGCGTTCGGCGCAGTGCCGACAAGCGTCGCCATACCGCCGATAGTCGCGGAATAAGCGACGCCAAGAAGCAATGCGTACTGGAAGTCCGACTTTTCCTTCTCGCTCAGTCCATCCACCGTGTTGTGAATGACGGTGATGATGGAGACGGCAATTGGTAGCAGCATCATCGTCGTCGATGTATTCATCACCCACATGCTGAGCGATGCGCTGGCCAGCATAAAGCCGCCAATCAACGACATGCCGTTGCCGCCGGCATACTGCAATACGGTCAATGCGATACGTCGATGCAAATCCCAGCGTTGCATGGCAAGCGCGACGATGAATCCTCCCAGGAACAGGTAAATAACTTTGTTGGCAAATGGCGAAGCCGCGTCCTGGATACTGGCAATGCCCAGCAGTGGGAAGAAAACGAGTGGCAATAACGCAGTGACGGCAATGGGCACGGCTTCGGTCGCCCACCAGATGGCCATCAGCATCCCCATGGCCGCGGTATTCCAGGCGGCCACCGTGAGCGAATCCGGAGGGCCGGCCAGCAACATCGCAATGGCGACGACAGGTCCGAGGCCAAGGCCCACCTTTTGATGGGTTGATCGACCGCTGCCGGCAGTGGTTTCCATCAGGCGCGTTTCCTCCGATTACGGACAAGCTGATCGACAAAGTCGCAAAGAGTACCGGCTTTACCTCAGCTTGTGTGTTTCGATTTTTACCGCGTCGCCCGCAGCACGCCGGGCTTACAAGCACTCTGCAATTCTCCGCCCATATCTTGTAGCTTATTCGCGTTCAAACACAAGATGTAGTAGCATCGGCACGGTACCAATTCGGTACGCACGGAGATGGGGTGTAAATCAGGCGCAACCAGCGTGACAGCCAGGCCGGAAGCCGGGGTCGGTGTGCGAAAGGTCCGTGTTACCTCTCATCACGACTTTCGCAGATGCGCGATACTCTGTTCCTGACATTGAAGTCGCGACACCGAAATGCCGTCCGCGGGCGTGGGGAAGAAACGGGCAGAATGATTTGAACAATGACGTTTGGATGATTCAGATGCCGCTGTTTTCCTGGCCTGAAGCACCTTCTGCTTGCAATGCCGCCCAGTTTTCTGGGCGGCTTTTTTGTGTGAGCAGGATCTTCGGCCCAGGCTGGCTGGCGGTCGCCCTGACATTGCTTGGATGCGCTTCGGGGTCCCCGAAGTTGCCGTACCCGGCATTCATTCAGGCGGATGATTTGCCGGACGTATACTTAGCGGGGCTTCCCGGTGCGGACGCAAAACAGTTCGCTGCGAACCCACGAACCAGGCGCACCAGCAATCTCATCCGACTGCCAGCGCAATGGCAGTTTGGCACCGGCGCCGCACCCGGCAAATCGGTGGAGATATTTGTGCTTGCCGGAGAAATTCACCTTGCCGATTTGGCGTTGGGCCCTGGAGGATATGCTTACCTGCCGGCCGGCTCGCTGGCATGAATATAAGTACGGCTG
>Ga0255052_10001109_pt1 | contig 20647 bp, 18 predicted proteins | sample JV7_2_21_MG_FD_188632 | JGI IMG/M metagenome (GOLD analysis project Ga0255052, IMG submission 188632) | Seawater microbial communities from Jervis Inlet, British Columbia, Canada - JV7_2_21 | ecosystem: Environmental > Aquatic > Marine > Inlet | place: Canada: British Columbia | collected... | reverse complement strand
CGGTCGCGTTGCCGGTATTCGCAGCCGGCCTGTATTGGTTCGTTGGCTCGCCACAGGCTACAAGCATTGATGCGCTTACAAGAATGCCGATACTGAGCAAGCCGAACGCCGCAGCGTCGAATCCAGAGTCCGTAGCGTCCGTCGCGAGCATGGTCGATGGCCTCGCGGCGAGATTGAGAGATAACCCTGATGATGGCAAGAGCTGGCTGTTGCTAGCGCGCTCCTACAACCATCTGAACCGAGTTGCCGAAGCGCATGAGGCTTACAAGAATGCCGTCTCACTTGGCGAACATGACGAGGATTTGGCCACACTAACTGAATCCCGCGCTTCAGCAGAATCAGCTCGTGCCCAGGTCTTCGGAAACTTGCAGTTATCGGACAGATCCAAAGCCATTGTGTTGCCGACAGACACGGTTTTCATTTTTGCGCGCGCCATCGGCGGGCCACCAATGCCCGTCGCCGTCCTGCAAAGACCTGTTTCGGACCTTCCCCTTGACTTCCTTCTGAACGATAGCCAGGCAATGTCCGCCGACATGAAACTTTCCAACTACGAACAGGTGACCGTCACCGCGCGCATCTCCCGCTCGGGCGTCGCGACAGAGGCACTGCAAGGTCTGGAAGCAAAGTCAGAAGTGGTAGTCGTCGCCGAGAATCCGCATCTGAACCTGATAATAGAATAATAGGGTCACGAACCAATGTTAGAAACAGCGTTAAAGATCCCAGCGCCGACCAAGGCAAGTCTGGCCACCAAGGCGTCGCGAACTCGCGAATCGCGAGCCGGCTTTTACGGCTACTCACTGTTGGTTGCGGCCCTTGTCGCCGGCTGGTTGCTTCGTGGTGAACTGCTCGTCAATCCCGAGGAAGGCCTCGGCTACTGGCTGGGCATCATTGGTGGGTCTCTCATGCTGCTGCTGCTGCTCTATCCATCCGGCAAGAAGTCACGGCTATTGCGGCGACTCGGACTAGTCAAACACTGGTTCCGTATTCATATGATCTTCGGCCTTGTCGGACCTGCGCTGATTCTCTATCACTGCAACTTCAGCGTCGGTGCCATGAATAGCATGGTCGCGCTCTACAGCATGCTTGGCGTTGCGATCAGCGGCGTTATTGGCCGATATTTCTATGGACGCATTCATCGTGGTTTATACGGCAAGCGCGCTGGAATCGAGGAGCTTCAAAACGAAATTTCTGACTCGTTGGAAAACAGCCGTGGCCTTGCAACGATATTGCCGAGGTTTATGAATGAGCTTAACTCGGTGTCATCTGAGCTTATTGGCGATCAAATCACTCGCTCTATCAGCCTTCGACAAAGTCTTGCGTGGACAGTCAAACACCATGTTGTGCGCGTACGACTGTATTTTCTAATTCATCGGGAGCTTCGCGCTCGCGCGATGCTGTCGGAAACGCTGCATACCAACACCAAGAATCTGCGAAAAACCGCAAATGCCTATGCGGCGAAACAGGTTGGCATGATGCGACAGGTTGCGCAGCTGTCTTTTTACGAGCGACTCTTTTCACTATGGCACGTATTTCATATGCCTCTTTTTTTGGTGCTTGTGATATCGGCACTGGTGCATGTACTTGCAGTTCATATGTACTAGCTGGATTGATCAAGCGAGATGACTTGGCGGAGAAACATACTAGTCGGTGTAATGATGACGATTGCTGTTCTCACATCTGCAGAAACGTCTGCGCAGGATATCGAGACCGTGCTAATGCCGGGCGAAGTCATCGCCGGCCACGCCAAGGTAGAGCCTGAGTGTTCCTCATGCCACGCAATGTTTAACAAGTCGGCGCAACGACAACTTTGCATGGATTGTCACGAGGATGTCGCTGCAGACATTGACGAATCTATCGGGTATCACGGCCTTCATCCAGATGCCAGCAATGACAAGTGCGCGTCATGCCATACCGATCACGTAGGCCGGGATGCCGAGGTGGTCATTCTTGTGGAGGACGATTTCGACCACTCGTTAACCGACTTCGAGCTGGTCGACGCACACCTCGAAGCCAAGTGCGGCGACTGTCATGCCGAGGATGAGAAACATCGCGAGGCGCCGTCGGACTGCGTCGATTGTCACCGCGACGAAAAACCTCATAAGGATACGATGGACGACGACTGTGCATCGTGTCATCAATCGACCGAATGGGCCGACGCCCAGTTTGACCACGACGCCACGGAATTCCCGTTGCTCGGCACGCATCAGGAAGCCGCATGCCTGGATTGTCACGAGGACAGAACGTTCCCGAATCCGCCGACCAATTGTTTTGGATGCCATGAAGCGGATGACTCACATGACGGTCGTAGCGGCCAGCAGTGCCAAAACTGCCACAATCCAACCGACTGGCACGACTCCAGTTTCGACCATGCTCGCGATACGGAATTTCTGCTTGAAGGCAAACATGCTGCAGCCGCATGCGGTGACTGCCACTCAGAGAATCCGTTTGAGGACGAAATGGACAGGGCCTGCGTGTCCTGCCATCTGGAGGATGACGCACATGACAAGCATCGTGGCGATCAGTGCGACAGTTGCCACGTCAGCACCGAATGGGAAGAGCGGTTCTTCGATCACGACGTCCATACGGATTACAAACTCCTCGGTGGACACAAGGACGTCGAAGTCGCCTGTAATGACTGCCACGTCGAACCGATTTTCGACGTCGAGTTGAAGACGAGCTGCGACTCGTGTCACTTAGATGACGATCCGCACGAGGGAACACTGGGCACCCAATGTGAGAGTTGCCATACAGAAGTTAACTGGCAGGACCCGGTGTTCTTCGATCACGACCTCACACGATTCCCGCTACACGGCGTACACGAAGAGCAGGAATGCGACAGCTGTCATGCCACCCAGGCGTTCGCAAGCGAAGAGCGTGGCTGCGTTTCCTGCCACGGTGAAGATGACCCGCACAAGGGAAATTTTCAGGACCGCTGCGATGCGTGCCACAACCCCGTCGCCTGGAACATCTGGACATTCGACCACGACGTGCAGACCGACTTTCCACTCGACGGTGCGCATGTCGATGTTGCCTGCGATGCCTGCCATCGCAGCTCGCTGGAAAAAATCAAATCCATCGATGGCAGCTGTCGACACTGCCATCGTCCCGATGACATCCATGACGGCGAATTCGGGCCCGATTGTGGACGCTGTCACACGTCTGAGACATTTACCGAAGTGCGGACACTGCAATGAGTCGTCTACTACTGGTCGTTGCCGCCGCTGTCTGTATCCTATCGTCATACGACGCGTGCGCTCAACAGACTTTTGATCACTTCAGCACGGGCTTCGTGCTCGACGGTGCGCACTCAAACGTTACCTGCGAGGGCTGTCATGTCGGCGGCACGTTCAGCCCGACCAATCCGGCTTGTTCTAGTTGCCATACTCAAGGCGGGCTGCTGCGCGCGTCATTCAAGCCAGCGAGTCACGTCGCCACCGTCGGTGAATGCTCGGACTGTCACATAACTGCAAATTGGACTGTTGTGACCTTTATGGATCACTCATCCATCACGGGCAGTTGTATTAGCTGCCATAACGGCTTGCAAGCCACCGGCAAGACACCCACTCACGTATCCTCAAGCGATCAGTGCGACGATTGCCACAACGTAACGGCGTGGCTTCCTGCGGTTTTTGACCACTCAGGCATCGTTGGTAATTGCATCAGTTGCCATAACGGTACAAGCGCCACCGGCAAGAGCCCATCACACGTACAAACGACAAACGTCTGCGAAGACTGCCACAACACCGTGACATTCGAGCCTGCGATCACGGTCGACCATACTCAGGTACTCGGCACTTGTGGCTCATGTCACAACGGTGTCACGGCGACAGGCAAACACACGACTCACATCGCGAGCGGCACTAACTGCGACGACTGCCACTCGACGGTCGGCTGGCTCCCCGCAAATTTCGATCACGTGAATATCACCGGCAACTGCGCGAGCTGCCATAACGGTGTGGAGGCAACCGGCAAGACCCCGAGCCACATTCGAACAAGCGATGTGTGCGAGGACTGCCACAACTCGAACGTCTGGACGCCTGTGTTTACTGTTGACCACACGCAGGTCATTGGCGCCTGCGGCTCCTGCCATGATGGCGTCTCGGCAACCGGCAAACACCCGACTCACCTGGACAGTGGCAATAACTGCGACGACTGCCATGCGACGACCGGTTGGGTACCGGCCAATTTCAATCACGTCGATATCATCGGAAATTGCGGCGACTGCCACAATGGCACTGATGCTACTGGCAAGGACACATCGCACATTACGACTACGGCCATCTGCGAAGATTGTCACAACACCAACGCGTTTGCGCCTGCAGACACTGTCGACCATACGCAGGTTACGGGTACTTGTGGCTCCTGCCATGATGGTTTTACCGCGTCCGGCAAGAATCCAACCCACATCACCAGCGGCGACACTTGCGACGACTGTCACTCGACCACCGGCTGGCTGCCCGCTAACTTCGATCACGTCAACATCACCGGTAACTGCATCGACTGCCACAACGGCACGGAAGCCACGGGCAAAGGTCCGACGCACATTCAGACGACCAACGTGTGCGAGGACTGTCACAACACAAATGTGTTCGCGCCCGTATTCACTGTCGACCACACGCAGGTTATGGGCGTTTGCAGCTCCTGCCATGACGGCGTCACGGCAACTGGCAAGCACCCGACACACATTGATAGCAGCAATAACTGCGACGACTGCCACTCAACGATCGGCTGGCGGCCAGCGAATTTCGACCATGTCAACATTACCGGCAACTGTGTGAGTTGCCACAACGGCACGGAAGCGACCGGCAAGACCCTGACACATATACAAACAACCAATGTCTGCGAGGACTGCCACAACAGCAACGTGTGGGCGCCCGCGGACATGGTCGATCACACACAGGTAACGGGAACCTGTGGCTCTTGTCACGACGGCCTTGCGGCGACCGGCAAACACCCGACCCACATCAACAGCGGCAACAACTGTGATGATTGTCACTCGACAGTTGGCTGGCTTCCGGCGAACTTCGATCACGCCAACATTACCGGTAACTGCGTCAGTTGCCATAACGGTAGCGATGCCACGGGCAAGGGACCGGCGCACGTCCAGACGAGCAACGTTTGCGCGGACTGCCACACTTCGAACGTCTGGTCGCCTGTGTTTACTGTGGACCACACACAAGTCCTGGGCACTTGCGGTTCCTGTCACGACGGCCTCACTGCAACAGGCAAGACCCCGGATCATATCAACAGCGGTAACAACTGCGACGACTGTCACTCGACAACGGGCTGGCTGCCAGCAAACTTCGATCACGTCAACATCACCGGTAACTGCGTCAGTTGCCATAACGGCACCGACGCCACGGGCAAGGATCCGGCGCACGTCCAAACCAGCGACGTTTGCGAAGACTGTCATACCTCGAACGTCTGGGCGCCCGTGTTTACGGTCGATCACACACAGGTTCTGGGCACCTGCGGTTCCTGTCATGATGGCGTACAGGCAACCGGCAAACACCCGACGCACATCTCCAGTGGTAATAACTGCGACGACTGCCATACCACCATTGCATGGACACCCGCGAACTTCGACCATGCCAACATCGTCGACAATTGTTTCAGCTGTCACAACGGCACCGACGCGACCGGCAAGGGCCCCACGCATGTGCAGACAACCAACGTCTGCGAGGATTGCCACAGCACAAACGTCTGGGCGCCTGTGACCACAGTCGACCACAACCAGGTCCTTGGCTCCTGTTCGTCCTGCCACAACGGCACCCAGGCGACTGGCCAAAACCCGGGGCACTTCAATACCGCGCAGGACTGTGGTTTGTGCCACACGCCGAACGCATGGACGCCCGCCGATTACAGCCACACGGGCTTGCCGTATGAGCCGCAAGACCACCGCGACAACCTGCAGTGCACCGAATGTCATCAAAGCAATACCGAGGTTGTGAACTGGCAGTACCCGGCGTTCCAGCCCGATTGCGCCGGCTGTCATACAGGCGATTACAAGTCGGGACCGCACAAGAAGTCGGAGAATCCGGACATTAAATACACGGCCAGCGAGTTACGCGACTGTTCCGGCGCTTGCCACGTGTATACCAACTCTTCGTTCACGACGATCCAGAAGAATCGGCCGGGACCTGAGCATCGGATTTCAGACGGTGGCTTTTGATTAGTCGCAAACAACTTATCGGCCAATGGTTAGCCGGCGCGTTGCTTATCCTTGCGGTGCCAGCGGCGTTGGCCGGCCCGGGCTTCATTGAGAATGCCCGAGTGTCCGACGGTACGTCAGGCGACGAGTCCGCGGCCAACGTCGAAGTCCGATTTAACTGCAAAGCAGAGTATCTGCGGCATGAGCCGCAGAGTGGCGGTGACCAGCTCCGCATCTACCTGGAGCCGACCGGAATTTGTAACGGTGTCTCCCCGCTCGTCGCAGAGTCACGCAGCCGACTCCGCCCTTTCAACGCCGACAGCGCCCATTTGGTTGACCTGGAATATGACGGTGATTCAGCAGGCGAGCCGGTACTGACATTGAGCTTTAGTGAAGCGGTCGAATTCGATGTCGATATGTCATCGGTGGCATTCAGTCTCGTCGTCCATGTACGGCAATCGTCAGGACCAGTTGCGCCTGAGAAAGACGCCGGAGTGTCGCCGACGGCCGAACACAGGCAAGTTATCCAGGCAAAGCAGGAAACGCCTGATTTTGTAATCAACCTGGCGTCTTTGCGCCGGGTGCCGACTATCGCCGACGCCCCTGAGCTGACGCTTTTGGCCGATCAACGCCTTTACTATTCAGAGATCGTGGTCGATCGTACGACCTGGTACCGCCTGACGCTGGGCAACTTCAAATCGGTTGACGACGCGACAACTGCCCTTTCCGAGCTAAAGACGACGTTTCCCGACGCCTGGATAGATCAGGCCAATGCGGACGGCAACGTAACCGCGCTGACTGCCTCTCTACAGGATATAGCCGCACCGGAAATTGCAGCGGGGCAAATGGACTCACTGGTAGGCGACGAAACGACAAACTCGAAAGTGGACTCGTTAATGGAGGAAGCCCGCAAATCCATGGCCGCTGGCGACACCTCCAGAGCAATACAAATCTACACGAAGGTATTGCAGTTGCCCGGCCATTCGCGCCTTCCGGAGGCACAGGAATTCCTCGCTTTGGCGAGGGAAAAGAAAGGGCAGATGGCACATGCGAAAGCCGAATATCAGCGCTACTTGTCGTTGTACCCGGAGAGCGACGGTGCAGCAAGGGTAAGTCAGCGACTCGCCGTTATCCTCGCGGGCGACCGGCAAATCAGTCAAACCGCTAATACATCCAACCCACAAGCCAATGGTCGGCAACCCCGACACAGCGATTGGAGACTGCAGACCTATTTCTCCCAGTACTACCGACGTGATGCGAATCAGCTTAACGATCAAGATGAAATCGTCAGTCAATCGGCACTCTATTCCGACGTGAACTTTGATGCGAGGCGGCGCGGTGAACGCTTCGATTTCAGCAGCCGCATTTCGGCCGGCTATCGCAACGATTTTCTCGACGACGACGTAGGATCCGGCAACGAAACGCGAGTATCGTATGCGTACGCTGACCTGGCGGACGCTAAGACGGGCCTGCGTGGCCGAATCGGCCGCCAATCGAGAAACACAGGGGGTGTTCTTGGCCGGTTTGACGGACTGGACCTTGGCTATGAGGCCAGCGAACAGATACTGCTCAACGCCGTCATAGGAAGTCCGGCTTATTCGGCCTCGGACGGCACTGATTCGGCGAGATCTTTTTACGGCGCCAGTGTCAATTACGCTCCGCCCCTCGACGGATTGGACCTGGGGCTATTTTTCATTCAGCAAGACATTGACGGGCTGGACGACAGGCAGGCCGTGGGTGCTGAGTTTCGCTATTTTGGTATGAACCAGAGTATTTGGGGGCTTGTCGATTACGACACCTCATTCAATGAGTTGGGCAGTGCGTTCTTGCAGGGAAGCTGGCGATTCGCCTCACGTCTGACGCTTCATGGCTCAATCGATCAGCGCCATAGTCCGTTTCTGAGTACCGGCAATGCTCTCATTGGGCAGCCCGTTCTGACCTTCGCGGAGCTGCTTGAAATATACCCGGCGGATGACATTCGTCAGTTTGCTCTCGACCGCAGCCCGCGATCAAGGACTTACACAATTGGTGTGTCTTCTCCACTGACACCGAAGCTACAGATTAATGCTGATGTAAATCAAACCACCGTTGATGCGACACCGGAGTCTGGTGGCATCGCAGCAACGCCATCGACGACTTACCGATACTACGCGACCAGCGTGGTGGCAAGTAGCCTGTTCAAGGAGGGTGATGTCACCATATTCGGCGCTCGCTATTCTGATTCGGACACCGCGCGAGTCATTTCACTCACCATCGACAGCCGGTATCCGTTCGGCAGGACATGGCGAATTAATCCGAGGTTTAGAGTCGATCGGCGAGAACGAATGAATGAATCCGAATACGAGTGGCTTTATACACCTGGTATTCGGGTTCAGTATCGTCGGAGCCAAAAGTTCCGTATCGCCCTGGAAGCGGGCAAACAATTTTCGCAACGAGAAGCATTTGGTACCGATCTGGATCGCGAGTCTTACTACATCAACCTTGGATATCAGTCATTCTTCTGATCGCTATGGATTCAAGAAAATTACATCGCTTTCCGCTGTTGGCCTTCGTGGCGCTTTTGATACTGACTGCAAGTGGTTGCTCATCCAATACCGGCTTGGTCGCGGGAAAGATGGACCCGCGTACCAGCGTGACGATTACTTACATCCAGTCCCCCATGATTTTCTATCGTGACGTTTCAGGTCGCGCCGCTTACGCGAGAGACTTCGTCTACGTCGCACCGATCGAAATAAATCGGAGCGGAACCTATCACTATTACCTGTGGCTAGGTATCTGGAACACGATGGAGGATGCACGGCCCGACCTGGCACGCGATGGCTTCGAGTCTCTTGTCGTATTCGTAGACGGAGAACCACTGCCGCTTGAAATAGCAGGCTGGACTCCACAATCGATCGGCGCGAGTGAGCCTGTCTATCTAAAACCGGTCGCATCGGCCGCCGACGCGTATTATGAAGTGACAGTTAATCAGCTGAACCGGATCGCGGAGGCAACAGACATTCGATTGCAGTCAACCGAGCCAAAACGAGGTTCTTATGAGCCCTGGGACGACCAGAAAGCGGCCAGGTCAGGTCTCATCAAGTTTCTGGACGCATCGGTCTATTGGGTCGACTAGAATGATTGCCCCATTTGCCTATTAGTCAAACCACGTATTTCGCGCCGCCTTTTGACCCGTTAGTCTGAGCCGAGCACGTTGCCATAAATTGTATGGCGCGGCGCGGACGCTGGGAGCGGGCGTAATCTTTGGCTTTTGATCGTCGATAATTCGATCGGCGTACACCGCTTCTCCGCGTTTGGAACCGGGACTGTCGATTGATTCGAGCTTTATTATTCACAGCGGCACTATTGTCGCCAGCTGTCGCGTTCGGTCAGGTTGCAAATCGCCCTGCTTCGCCGCCGGAGCTCAGCGCGATCAGGCTCAGCACCGCCCCACTGGTCGATGGCAACGTGCTCGGCGACGATGCCTGGTCCGAAACAATTCCGGCCAGCAATTTCTGGCAGGTGCAGCCGAACGACGGCCAACCCGCGACGCAGCGTACGGACGTCTATATTGGCTACACCGACGAGGCTTTACATATCGGCGTCATCGCCTACGACGATGCCCCGGGCGAAGTCATCGTTTCGGACAGCCGTAGAGACTCGAGCCTCGATGATACGGATGCATTCCTTATCATCATCGACGGCCTCCTTGATCGCCAGAACGGCTACGTATTCGGCACCAACGCAGCCGGCATCGAATACGATGCCCAGGTCACGAAAGAAGGCACCAGCAACAATTTTGGGTCCGGTGGCGGTGACTTCAATTTGAACTGGGATGGCACCTGGTCGGTCAAATCCGCGATTAGCGACATTGGCTGGAGCGCGGAATTCGAGATTCCGTTCCGTACCCTGCGTTACGCTTCCTCAGCTTCACAATCCTGGGGCATCAATTTTCAACGAAATATTCGTCGCAATAATGAAGTTGTCTATTGGGCACCACTGCAACGCAACCGAAACTTGTATCGTGTATCAGAGGCCGGGACGTTACTTGGCATTGTTCCGCCGCCGCAACGAAACCTGAAAGTTACGCCGTATGTATTAGGCCAGGCACGTCGTGGTGGCGAATTGTCGGGTACTGAAACAGATTCCGACGCTGGTCTCGACGTGAAGTATTCTATTACCCCGAGCCTGACACTCGACCTTACTTACAACACTGACTTCGCACAGGTGGAGGCCGACGAACAGCAAATCAACCTCGATCGCTTCAACCTGTTCTTCCCGGAAAAGCGCCCGTTCTTTCTCGAAAATGCGGGCCAGTTCAGTGTTGGCAACGGCCAGGAAGTCGAGATGTTCTTTAGTCGGCGCATTGGCATTGGCGATGAGGATGACGACGACGGCGACCCTATCCCGGCGGAAGGCGGGGCACGACTGTCGGGCAAGCTCGGCAACCACACCAATATCGGTCTCCTATACATGGGCACTGAAGCCGTTTCGGGCATCGCGCCGGGAAATGAATTCGCCGTGCTCAGGGTCAACCAGGAGTTAGAAAGCCGCTCCTCGATCGGCGCGATATTCGTCAATCGTGATGGCGATGGCTCACACCTCGTTGCCCCCGGTGATGACTACAACCGCACGTACGCCGTCGACGGTCGCTGGGGCATCGGCGATAACCTGTTGCTTGAGGGCTGGCTGGCAAAAACAAAAACCCCGGGCCGTAACGGCAAGGATGACGCTTTCGCATTGAAAGGCGACTACAGTTCGGCGACGTGGTCCATGCGTGCGAGTTACACCGAGGTCGGCGAAGACTTCAATCCGGAAGTCGGGTTCCTGGCTCGCACCGAGTATCGCAAAGCGTCCGCATTTGTCATGCGTCGCATTCGACCCAACGACCTTTGGGGATTACTCGAGATTCGACCGCATGTGTCCTACACCGGCTACTGGAAGTTCGACGGCTTTCAGGAGACGGGTTTCCTGCATATGGATTCTCATTGGGAATTCAAGACTGGCACCGAGGTACACACCGGTGTCAACGTGACCCGCTCCGGCGTCATAGACGCATTCGATATCGTCGACGGCGTCGTGGTTCAGCCCGGCACTTACGATCATTCGGAAGTCCAGGTCGTTTTTTTCACCGACCGTTCGAAACCGTTTAGTTTCAGTCTGCGCACGACCGCCGGTGGCCGCTTCGGTGGCGACCGTCTTTCAATCGCGCCGACGATTCGATACCGCGTTGGTGAGACGTTTCGCTCCGAATTGTCATTCAACTACAACGACTTTGACCTGCCTGTGCCAAACGGAGAATTCACGGCCAACCTCGGGCGCCTGCGATTGTCGTATTCGTTTACGCCCAAGATGCAATTGCAAGCGCTGGTGCAATACAACGAAACCAGCGATGAGCTTGGCACCAACGTCCGGTTTTCATGGCTTCAGTCGGCCAACTCTGGCTTGTACCTCGTGTACAACGAGGTGGACGAGCGCGGCATCGGGGCCCTGCCGACGGGCCGGGAGTTTATACTCAAGTACAGCCACATCTTCGATGTCTTCAACTAATAATAAAAAGGCAGGTCCATGACGAATTCCGATTCGGGCACTCACACCACTACTGTAAAGGACGTCAAGCAGCTCGGTATCTGGGCTGCCTTGGCGAGCTTGTCCTATGTTTTCTGGGTTTGCGGCGCGATGGAGATGGTCGAACGTCTCGCCTATTACGGCGTGCGCCAGGTCTCCAGCCTTTATGCCACTGATGCCGCCTCTAACGGCGGGCTTGGCCTCGTCGGTTCCGACGTTGGCATCATCTTCTTGTTCTGGGCGCTAATGCAGTCTTTCGTGCCAGTCCTGACCGGCGGGATTTCCGATCGGGTCGGTTACAAGGAAACGATATTCGCATCGACGATCATCAAAATCCTGGGCTACCTGCTCATGGCATGGTTTCCGACGTTCTGGGGATTCATGGCCGGCGCATTGGTGCTCGCGTTTGGCACCGGAATATTCAAGCCGGGCATTCAGGCAACCATCGTCAAGTCGACGAGTCGCGAAAACAGCTCCATGGCATGGGGCGTGTTCTACCAAACGGTGAACATCGGCGGCTTCATCGGCCCGCTGCTCGCAGCGCAGTTACGCCAGTTGCAGTGGTCGCATGTTTTTTACGCTTGTGCGGCAATTATCTCGATAAACTTCCTGTTGCTCTTGACCTACAAGGAACAAGACAAAGAAGAGCGGCTGGCGCACCGTGCCAAAGTAAAAGCGGGCGAAATTAAGGAGACAAGCCTGTGGCGCGACAGCCTTAGCGAACTGCTGCGTCCAGTCATGATCTGGTACATGGTTTTGTTTTCCGGATTCTGGTTCATGCTGATGGCGTTCTGGGATGTTGCGCCGCTGTATTTCAGGGACTGGGTTGACACATCAGTCATGGTGCAACATCTGTTCGGCGCCGACGGCACCTCGAACCCTGTATGGATTTTCCTGCTCGGCATGACACAGGACGGCCAACGTATCCAACCCGAAGGCCTGGTTAACCTCAACGCCATGATGATCATGTTCTTCTGTTTTATCGTCGCTGGCTGGAGTGCGCTTATGAGGGCGACCAACTCGATGGCATTGGGTACTTTTCTGGCCGCAGCCGCACTGCTGCTCGTCGGCGGATTCAACTATGTCTGGATCATGGTGCTGGCCATCGTCTGTTTCTCGATGGGCGAGATGCTAGCCAGCCCCAAGAGTTCGGAATACCTGGGTAATATCGCGCCTGAACAAAAAAAAGCGATGTACCTGGGGTTCAGCCAGCTTCCTCTTGGTATTGGCTGGTCGCTTGAGGGCTTCTTTGGTCAGTACCTTTACGGCGAGTTTGGGTCCAAGGACACGCTGTCGCGTCAGTCGCTCCTTGACCAGGGACTGTCGCCAAGCGAAATAGACGCGGTGCCCATTGGCGAGGCCTTTCAAAAACTCATCGAGGTTTCGGGCCAAACGGGAGAGGTGCTAACACGCGAGCTCTATGCGGCAAACGAGGTCGGCGTTGCGTGGTACATCATGGCTTCGGTGGGGCTGGTCGCCGCCGCCGGACTGTATGCCTACGGCCGCTGGACCTATCAACTCAAGGATTGATCAGGACGGATTGATCAGGAGGTCGATCGGTCGTCGGTTTCCGTGCTGTCCTTGTTGCGGCGGCTTTTGCCGCGTGATACAGCCAGCCCGATAGCTGCGAGCAGTGACACCAGGCCGACACCGAGATAGACGGGACCCATCGGCGTATCGACGCCCAGATAGATCACACCCAGAATAAAGAGGATTCCCATTACGCCGTAAAGCGTAGGTAACGACCTGTAAATTGGCTCGGGTAACCACATGATTGAATGCTCGTTGCTATCTAGTGCACGCCAATGATGCTGGCAATTGTCAAATTGTACTGTGATGCAGGTCACGCAAACAAGCTGGTTTCTCACGTAAGTCTATGAAAATAGAGGCAACGCACACCCTATGCTGTGAATCAGCAACGCGAATTGGGGGTTTCAGGCCGGCAGGTTAGTCGGTAACACGTACCACACGATGCCCAGGAAATGGCAGACGCCACCGCCCAGTACCAGCACATGCCAGACGGTGTGGTTGAATGGTATTTTCCTGGCGGCATAGAAAAAGGCGCCGATCGTATAACATGCGCCACCAGCCGCGAGCCAGCCCATGCCGTTGGCGCCAATAGCGTCGGCCAATTGCGGCGCTGCGATGACAATCAACCACCCCATTGCAAGATAGCTCGCGAGCGCCAGCTTGGGAAAGCGGTGTCGAAACCAGAGTTTCTTTATGATCCCGGCCGTCGCCAGCGCCCATATGGTGCCGAATAGCCACCAGCCCGCATTGGTTCGCATCGCAACCAGCAAAAACGGTGTGTACGTACCGGCTATCAATAAGTAAATAGCACAGTGGTCCAGTAACTTGAAAATTTCCCGGTGCCGAGACGCATACATGGCATGGTAAACCGTCGATGCGAGAAACAGCGTGATCAAACTCGCGCCGTAAATAGAGCTGGCCACGATGCGCCACGGATCAGCCGCGGCGATGGACAAATACAGCATCCAGGTCAAGCCGAGGATACTAAACAAGGCACCTATCCCGTGCGTGACTGAATGCAGCACTTCTTCGAGAACGCTGTACTCGAGAGCAATCGTTTTTCGCGACATGATTTCGATCATACGGCAAGCGTGCGCCAGGAAATTACGATTTCGCGCCATTCGCGGCAGCGGTTAGAATCACCCAACCTGTAATTAAAGGATCCGGAATTGAAATCGCAACTGATAACAGCCCATTGGCTTAAACCGACAATTTCAGCGGTTCTTGTCACGACTATGCTCGCCTCGTGTGCTGTGCAGCCCCGCAGCGTTCCCGACGAATTCACGATTTCGATTCTCGGTACCAATGACGTTCACGGCGAATTACTGGAAAAGCCCGACCGCGGCGGGCTTGTCACCATTTCCGCCTACGTTGATGCTCTGCGCGCCGCGCGCGCTGAAGACAACGGCGCCGTGCTCGTTATCGATGCCGGCGACATGTGGCAAGGCACGCTGGAATCCAACCTCGTCGAAGGCGCCGCCGTCGTCGAAGCCTACAATGCGATCGGTTTCGCGGCGGCAACTATCGGCAATCATGAATTCGACTTCGGCCCCATTGGTAGCAAGGCGATTCCGGAAGACAACACCGACGATCCTCGAGGTGCATTGAAACGACGGGCGACCGAAGCCGACTTTCCTCTGCTCGCTGCAAACCTTATCGACGACGAGACGGGACAACCTGTCGACTGGGACAACGTCCATCCATCGACCACTGTCGACGTTGGCGGCGCCAAGGTCGGTATTATCGGGGTAATTTCCGAAAACGCCCTGAGGGCGACAATTTCTGCCAACACGACCAACCTCCGCATCGCGCCTCTGGCCGAGACAATTACGATAGAAGCGGAGAAACTGCGTGGGCAGGGAGCCTCAATTATTGTCGTGACCGCACACGCCGGTAGTCGCTGTACGAATTTCGACAATCCAACGGATACATCCTCTTGCAACATGGGTGGCGAGATTATGCGCGTTGCCAAGGCCCTGCCGTCTGGCCTCGTTGATCACATTATTGCCGGGCATGTTCACCAGGGTATCGCTCACGTTGTTAATGGCATCTCAATTACCTCCAGTTATTCAAACACCCGTGCGTTTAGCCGCGTTGACCTCAAGGTCGATCGGCGTTCAGGAACCATCGTTTCTCGAGATGTACACCCACCACATCGGGCCTGCCTGTCAGTTGTGTCATCGACCGGTGCATGCGCATCCACAGGTGACGACTCGGCAGCGACCGGCAACGCGACGTATGAAGGCCGTGAATTGGCGCCTAGTCCCGAGGTACTAAACATCGCGGCACGCGCGGCCACATTTGCTGAGGAAATCAAGGGAGAGAAGCTCGGCGTTTTCCTTGAGGCGACTTTTGAACACCAACCGGGCACCGAATCGGCCCTCGCAAATTTGATGACAGATGCGTTACTCGAATCAACCGACGCCGACATTGTGATTCACAATGTCAACGGCGGTATAAGGGATAGCTTGCCGGAAGGTGAGCTTACGTTTGGTGAGGTGTATGAGATGTTTCCATTCGACAATCGCATCGTCATGCTCGACCTGACAGGAAAGCAGCTACGCAAGATCATGGCAAGACAGGTGTACCGTCATGGCCGGCGCGTGGGCTTTTCCGGCATGCGCATATTCGTCAGCTGTAGAAGCAATAAAATGGACGTGGTCATGAAACGAGCGAACGGAACAACGATACAGGATGATGATCGTGTGGGCGTCATCGCCAATGACTATCTCGTACTAGGTGGCGACGACATACTGACGCCGGCGATACCTGAAGGCGGCTTTGTTGTTGATTACAGCATGCCGCTTACGCGTGACGTATTGGTTCAGTGGTTCCGGAACGGACCTGAGACGCTGCATCCGGCGGACTTTCTTACAACGGGCCATGCCAAATGGAACGTGTCCGACTCTCTGCCGGAGTCCTGCGCTCTCTGACATTCCTAATGGATTTCGCGCTCTACTGGTTCATGTTCCCGGTGTCGATTTGCGTCGCCACCTGCGCGATGTGGAGCGGCATTGGCGGCGCCGCGCTGTTCAGTGACGGTCCCTTGCGCCGGTATATGGTTGTACCCAACGAAAAGGAAGCCGGCTGGACCATTGACAAGACCTTGAGCGAGGTCGCGCAACTTAATGAATGGCAGGCTTACTCGTATAGCCGGGAACAACTGATCGAGAAACTCGACGCGGCCATGGGCACGGAAGGCGAATAGACCGGACGTCTAGGTAAGGTGCTCATCCATTGTCGTCTCAATGGCGGAGCGGATGGGCCCTTCCATCAATTTCAGCGCGAAGCCAAGCCTTACCTCGAGCTCAATGCTCTCTTCGGCCACCAACAACTGCCCGTTCACACCATTGCCATTGACGATCAGGTGATCGCCCTGCCACCTCGAAGTCAGTGAAAACTGTCTCGCGAGATGCTCGGCGATCTCGTCGGCGCGACTTCGCGCCTCCTCGATACCGAGCTGGTGGCTACGCCTGATCCTCATGCAAATCCTTCCCTGAATGGCCCGAATCTAGTGTGAACACCCTAATCCTAACAGCTACGATTCTTTCATGGCAGAGACGCCCACTACAGGAGAACAATCATGGCAGGCAAAAAACGCAATACAAAACAAAGAGATACAGACAAGAAAGTAACGGCACAGTTGGAAGACGCATTCCTGGCAGGACTTGGAGCGCTATCCAATGCTCAGAAGGCTGGCGAAAAGACGTTTGATTCGCTCGTCAAGCAGGGCGAAAGCTTTCGCAAGAGGACCACCAGAAAGACCGAGTCTTTGATCGATGATGTGCAAAATGCTATTCGCGAGATGAGCGATGACGCACAGTCAAAGGCAACTGGCCTTCTCGACCAGGTTCGTGACAAGTCGAATCTGAAAAAGCTCAACAGTGCGTTCGATTCTCGCGTCGCGGGTGCAATGGACCGTCTCTACGTTCCAAGCAAAAACGACGTCGATGCGATCAACAAGAAGCTCAACAAGATACTGAAGCTTCTTGAAGATAAGCCCAAAGCTGCGCCCAAGAAGGCAAGCACCACGGCGAAGCGAAAGAGCGCGAAGAAGACGGCCAAGAAGACAGCAAAGAAAACGGCCAGGAAAACGGCCAGGAAAACGGCCAGGAAGACGGCCAGGAAGACGGTCAGGAAGACGGCCAGGAAAGCAGCTTAGTTACTGACGCGCAAGGAGTAATGAAATGACGGAGAAGAAAGTGACAAAGAGAAAAGCAGTTTTCAGGAAAGCGAAACCCCAGTCTGTATTCGAGATGTTGGAAAGTAGCGTTGTTGGCAAGCCAATCAAGATCGCGAACAGGACGTTCCTGGCGAGCCTTGGACTAGTATCGACGATGCAATCCGAGATCACCAAATTCCAGACAGACTTCGAGAAGACGTTTGAAAAACTGGTCAAAGACGGTGAAAAAGAACGGGATCGCTATCGCAAGGAGTTCAAGGGCTTCCGCGAAGACGTCAAAGACTTCGGCGAGGATGTGGTTGAAGAGGTTGTTGAAGTTAAAGACCGAGTTATCGAGAACGTGAAATCGAAAGCGGCTTAGTAAGTTCCGCTCAGTATCTCGATTGCCAAACTAAGGGCCGCGCACCGCGGCCCTTTTTTGTAGGTCTAGACCTCGTAATAAGCGGCCAATTCAGCCAGGTGGGTAGCAGAATCCGAGTTAACGAATGGTTTGAGCACGTCCAGCACTGACCCGGCAACTCGCAAAGCAGAATCGTCCGCCGTCGGTGAGGCTTCGGCGAGCGCATCGAAGCGATCCGAGAACAGCGAAATAACAGCGAGGTTGCGGCTCGCGAGCCGAACGTCGGCCTCTCCGAGCGAAATTATATTGTTGTCAGCCATCGCGCGTAGATACAGCTCGAAAGACGCCCTCAACCCGCGCGCGAAATGCCGTAAAGCGATTCGCACCTTGGGGTACTTAGCCACCAGCGATTCCATGTCCCGCAACAGGAACCGGTACGCGGTCGTAAATTCGAGCAGATGGTGCAGATAAACCCAAAAGTCATCCAGCGAGACCTGATTCGAGCCGGGTGGTTGTAAGACCCGTCTGGCATCGGCCTGAAATTCGGCGAGCAGCGCCTCGACTAGAGCCGATTTCTTATTGAAATGATAGTACAGGTTGCCCGGGCTGATATCGACTTCACCAGCAATTTCATTCGTCGTCGTGTTCGGCTCGCCGTTTTCATTGAACAGCAATAGGCTCGCGACGAGAATTTGTGTCCGGGTATCGCGTTTCATGGGCTAATCAGCCATGTTTGCCTGTCGCCTGAAAAAAAGCAACTGGTTGGTTTTGCTATGGCCTACTGACACTGCATGTCCGGTTGGACCGCTTTACTTGCGGTAAGCACGTGCTGCTAGCCTTCGCGATTGCGTCAACTACGTATCCTCACTAGTTACCTGGAAAACTAGGATGTATTTGGGTCAATGGGTACTCGCCGCGACGAGGAGCAGCTTACGATGAACACGCGAGGAATCTGCGACACAATACGTGTATCGGCACTGCTCATGCTGATTGTGCCCGCTTGGGCAGGCGCCCAGGACATGTTGAAGATGTGCGTCGATTGCCATGGCGAGGATGGCCTCGGCACCGGGAGCGACATGCCCATCATTGCCGGCGAAGCCCCCGCCATTCAGGAGGACGCGATCTTCGCCTACGCCGATGGCGGCAGACAATGCGTTTCCACTCCCATGATGTGCAAAATTGCGTCGAGACTGACAGAAGAGCAGATTATCGAATATGCCGCTCATTTCGCCGCGTTACCTTACAAAGCCGCTTGCGAAGAATTCGATGCAGCGCTTGCGGGAGCGGGCAAAAAAATACACGCGAGTAGCTGCGCCAAGTGCCACGGCGCGGATGACCCGAGCGAAGCGGACGACAGCATAGGCGCCAGCAAGCTGCACGGACAGCGCAAAGACTACTTGCGTTACGCGCTCCAGCGTTACGCAGCTGGGGAAAGAAATCAACTGCCTGCAATGGAAAAAGTGACAGTGCCGCTATCCGCCGATGATATCGAAGCGCTGGTGCATTACTACGCAAGTTACCGCGATTAACAGTCGCTTAGCGGGGCACCGCTAGACACGCACGGAGACCGCGTTGTGAGAACGTCCCGAATCAATAACAGGGCTCTCGGCAGCAGCGTGGCGCACCCGCTGAGTCCCACAGACGACGCCGGGTTTCGTACCGCGGCAGCCAAATATTTGCCACTTGCTGCATTACTTTTTTGCTCGGCCTCGCTATCTGCGAACGCGCAAGAGTCCGCTGCGTCGTTACAAGCGCTTCGATTCGAAGGTTATCCAAACGCCCCGGAATTTTCCGTGCTGCCGCGCAAGAAAGATCTGTTTTTCTACCCTTGTGACCAATGTCACGAATCCATGGAACCGAATCCCGAAATTCGGCAACTGAACGCAATGCACGATTCAACCCTGGAACACGGCCGGGGGCGTATCTGGTGCACGTCATGTCACGACCTCGAGAACCGAAATTTCCTGAGGACGCTGCTGAACGAACTCGTGGATATTGACGAGGCTTACCTGATCTGCGGCGGCTGCCATGCGAACCGCCATAAAGATTGGTCTTTCGGGGCCCATGGCAAGCGTGTTGCGAACTGGCAGGGTGACCGTACGCTTTACAATTGCACGCATTGCCATAATCCGCATAGCCCGGCGATCAAGGCCCGGGCACCGAAACCCGCGCCTCCCGTTCGCGCCGGATTGAAGCTCGAGCCCGGCATCGAACGCGAGAAGAGCACCATTTGGGATTCTCAAGAGGAGCGCGTAAAACAATGAGTAATGACGGCAGCAACTTCGACAGGGCTCGCAGAAATTTCTTGCGCGGCCTTGGCATGGGGACCGCTGCCGCCGCCGCGCGGCCTGCCTGGGGGGGCGAGACATTCCAGGACGCTTTCGCCGATTTCTTCCAGAAGGATTATCGGAGAATGTCAGCCGAGGAAATCGAGGCAGCACTCGAGAGAATCGAGCGTAAGGCGAAAAACAGGTATGACGTGGAGATAGACTGTCAAAACACGCCGCCGCAGCAGGGCGTTGTTTACGGTTACGCCATCAACATTTCGCGTTGTAAGGGCTACCGCGATTGTGTGCATGCCTGCGTCAAAGAGAACAATCTCGGTCGCGACTCCCAGATTCAGTACATCCGTGTACTGCAGTTGGACCAAGGTGATTTCGATCTCGAGCATTCGGATCACTACTATGAACCGGAGACGGTGCCGGTCGTAGGCAAACACTATCTGCCGGTTCAATGCATGCAGTGCGACGACCCGCCCTGCGTGAAAGCCTGTCCGGTCGAGGCTACCTGGATGGAGCCTGACGGTATTGTCGTCGTCGACTACGATTGGTGTATCGGCTGCCGCTACTGCATGGCGGCTTGTCCTTACTGGGCGCGACATTTTAACTGGACCGTT